>Ga0209589_1000411_pt1 | contig 58798 bp, 26 predicted proteins | sample CowpeawhiteBW_FD_187525 | JGI IMG/M metagenome (GOLD analysis project Ga0209589, IMG submission 187525) | Root nodule microbial communities of legume samples collected from California USA - Cow pea white BW (SPAdes) (version 2) | ecosystem: Host-associated > Plants > Roots > Nodule | place: USA... | reverse complement strand
TAAATTCAAATAAAATAAAATAAAATACATCATTGTCATAAATTTTAAATAAAGTTCAAACAAACTCAAGTCCATACAAGTCCAAATAATTATAAAAATAAATATAAAATGACGTTCAACACAATGAAAATTCTTTAATTAGTGTTTTGATCAACAAGTTCACTTTCTCCGATTGTCCTGAAAAATAATCAAATAATAAACCCCAACTGTCACACACCAAGTATTCTTATTTTTATTCCATCATTTGACAGCAAGCATACCATAAACGTCATTGTCTATATAGGGTTTGACGTATATGCCCAATTTCAAAGAAGGGAAAGAGAAGAATGTCAAGGGGTGTACTTGGAAGAAGACAATGTACCAATACTTAAAGCTGTAAGAATGAAGACAGAAGAAGATAAGATGTACAACTTAGAAAATATTAGATCAAAATGTTTTTTAATAATATATAAGGGTATTTTTGTGAATTAAAGTTTAGCGAGTACGGATATCCACGGGTACGGATACTATGATACCCGTACCCACCCCGTTAACATGCAGGTATCAAAAATACCCGTACCCGCAGGTAGCGGGTATCCATTTTTAATATCTGTTTCCTACCCATTGCGGGTTTTATCCGCGGATACCCGTGGGTACGGATATTTTTGACATCCCTAGAAGAAACAAAACACAACAACCAAAAAGTGCAAGTTTAAGCTAGCTGAAGGGAGGTACACATGTATTTATATTCACAACACACTATGTTGATTTTATTATCACAATATATATATATATATATATATATATATAAAATAATTACACAAAATCCTACATGCCATTAAACTCTTCTAGACTCAATTATCTGGATACATGACCTTGACATAGGAGATCACTCAAGGTGTGCACTGATAGAGCCTTTTTGTCGCCTAAAAGACTCGGTCAAATCCAATTTCCCCTTAAAATTACAATATAGGGAGAACCTTGGGAATCAAGTCGTGGACATGACTAAAGTCAAATGCAATGTTTGTACTTGAATTGTGGTGGGGTGATTTATTAAAAATCAACACTAAACAATAGAAAACTCAAAATCATCAAATGCAAAGAATTGCTATGAACTATGCATGCATGCATGACATGTAATGCACTAAATGGTAGAGAATGATGAATTAACTAATCCTAAATACTCAAAACATGTTTAATGTTAAAAAAAACCACAAAATTATGCAGCAACGAAAAACGGGAAGTGAAGAGCGAATCAAACTTGATGATTTGTGGAGGGAATTGTAAAATTATTGATGCTAAAAGTTTGAGGAACATAAAAAGGAGCTAAATGAAACCACAAGTTGGAATAGAACACGTAAACGATGCTATATTCAAATGGAATAGTAACATGGGCGCTTGGACAATACAAAGTTATGCAGAAAAATGCAAATTGATGAAATGGTGAGGGAATTAGGTGTGTAGGGTTTTAAATAGCTTAGAAATCATTCTAGGAGTGTGCACGAATTTACGAAACTCAAAATGATTAAGAAACAAGTGAGAATTTAATGGAATAGTAACTAGTGGTGTGTGTGTGAACGTGAAAATGGTACAAAATTGGGGTTTTGGTGATTTGATGATGGAAACTCAAATTAAAGTTGCAAATAGTTAAAGGAACTTAAAAGTGACGTGTGTGAAGTGGTGTAATGAGAAGAAACTTGAAATTGTAGCAAAAGTGTAATGAAATTGAGAAATATGAGTGAAATGAGCTTGGCTACTACCATTGGTCTCTAATCTAACCCATTCATCTTGTTTTCTCCAAAACAATGATGTATAAAGGACTTTTGCACACACCAATTCATAGGCCTGATTCCAAAACCTAGATTCGGTAAGGTAGTGGTTTAATGGAAAATGATGATGAACATTATAAAACCATAGACCAAACGAACAATACTTTAATTTTCATTCATTGACGCTAAAATCTAGATTACAATACCAAAAAAATGAGTGCAAGGAATTGCCCCAACCTTCCTCTCACCAAGGCTTGAGCTATCCAAGCTTCCAAAGGCAAAAATGGAGTGAAAAATAGGTGTTGGAAGGGTGAATTTCGTGTCTCTCCAATGAGGTGGTATGGTGGTGTGTAAATATGGTATCCAATGGTCCAAGAAATATGCAAAATAATCCCTAGGAGGCTGTTGGGTCATCCCCCATGCCACCTCACCAAATCTACCCTAAAACCTCCTCTACACTCCGTCACCTATCACCAAATAAGCCCAAACTTCAAAGTGCAACATCTTCTCAGATTTTTGGAAATCCCAAGGCCTAAAAAATTCATATTTAGTGTCCTAAATTGCTCCAAATGATTGGCTCTTGATTTGGGGTCCAAATGGCAAAAGTCAATTTTAAGGTCAACCATGCAACTTTCGCATATTGCATGCTTTGCCACCAACTCAACCTTGTGCTATGTGAACTTTTAGGCCTTCAAATCTTCAATAAAACATTGCCCAATGATAGATAACCTAAAAATTGATCAAAAACTCAAGTGGAAGGTTAGCTCTACCTAGACACTACTTGAACAACTAAGCTAAAATGACAAAAAACGTGAAAACTAAGAATTTTGCTCATTTGACCCTAAACCTCGGTTTTTGGTGTTTGACCACTTCCAACAAGTGTCATTAGGCATTTATAATGATTCCACAATGTTAAATCACTCAAATTGGAAGAATTTCAAAAACTCAACTCTAAAGTCAATTATGTCATGGTTTAAAGGCTAAATATGCAAAATTTGACTCTTAACACTAGGTTTGACTAACCTAAGACCCTAGGATTCAAAAATTGATGCAACCACACTCAAATGATGTTTAAAAAAACACTTTACAAACACTAATTTTATGAAAAATGCGAAAATGGTCTTAAGTGAGGAATCTAACCTAATATGCTCAAATAAACTATTCTAGAATGAAAAAAAAAACACTTTAACTAATGAAAACTAACAAAATTCAAGACACATCATGCACTTGTAGTAGTATTTATGCCCTGCAGAGGCCATAACAAAGGGGTTATCACCCTACTACTCACTTGGTAGGTCCCCTTCGCTCATAGAATCAAAATGATCCAATGACTAAGACCTTTTACCACTCTCACCACATAATCCATTCTACTCTATTTGAGCATGAATGATTATTAGAGTATCAGGAAACCTCCTTACAGCCTACCCTATGTCAAAGCATACCCTAAGCCACCACCACGAAGAATTTATCCTTGAAATTCCTTAACCATCATCATATAATGTACACAACCACATCGTCATTTCAATTAATAATAATAAACATCATACATACACATAACCATATTATATTTTCAATTAATAATAGTTTTCATCATAAACATGCTTAGAATCAATCACAAAACATTCAAAAACAACTAAACATGAAAAATAGGCAAAACAAGACAAATGACATTATGCAAAAAGTACATCAAAACGATGAAAACCATTTCTCTTACCACAAACTTCAAAGTAAAGATCCCACTAGTCAAAGTGAAGAATCACGTGTCTAAGATGAACTGTCAAAATTTCAGCTTGATCAAACGGTTAATGAAGCAGGAATATTCATTTTACTAAGAGGACGCAAACTAGAAAGAAAGGGTGGCGCCCGACGTTGGAAAAGTGGTGTCCGTGATAATCGATTATTCTTAGAGATAATCAATTATCTCAGTTAAAACTGGTTTTTGATAAAGCCTCTGTGATAATCGATTATCGTCTGCTGATAATAGATTATCTTTGCTGGTAATAGATTATCACAGCGAGAAAAATGTTTTTATAAAGTTTATGTGATAATCGATTATCACTTATGATAATCGATTATCTATGGCAGTTGTGACTTAACTTTTCATATTCTTAACCTAATTTCTAAATAGGCTTCTATAAATAAAATGGTAGACTTTCATTTGAATATACAAAAGTTAGAGAAGTCTGAGTACTTGAGAACTCTTTGTGGGAAGGCTTTGAAAAACCTAGTGTGGGTAGAGTGATAACTTTCATCAAGTGGAATCTTGAGTTATTGAGTGTTGCTGCTATTGGTAGGAGAAGTTGGTCATCCTTTGTGTGATTCAAAGAGATGTCAATTCCTTGTGTGATTCAAGGAAGGTGTTTCTTCATCTCTTGTGTGATTCAAGAGAGGTGTCTTCATCCTTTGTGAGATTCAAAGAAGGTGTTTTCTAAACCCTAATCTCTCTTATCATTGATTGTAAGTTTGGTTTATTTTAAGTGATTGAGTTAATCTCTGTTTGAGAGATTAACAACTGGATGTAGAGTCTTTTGATCCGAACCAGTATAAATACCTTGTCCAATTTTCTCTTCCCTACTCTCTTTATTTTATTGTGTTTATTAAAATAAAGGAAAGAATTATAATTGAACTTTTATATTAATAAGGGAAAAATTTTAAAAGCACAATTTTTATTAAGAACCTATTCACCCTCCCTCTTTATTTTTGTCTCTTAACAAATTATTCCACTTCTTAATTACAACATTCTATAGAAGATTAAAACCTCACATGCAACAGAAAACAAATGAAGACAAAAAAAAAATAGTTGAAACTTAACTTACATGAATGGAAAAACTTATCTATCCAAATTGAAGAGCTCACTGCGAGGATCACTCATACAGTCTCAAATCTTCAATCAGGCGAACATAAGATAAGGACCCTGGGAGAGAAGTGAAAGAACTCTTAAAAAGTGGTTTCTAGAGTGATAATGTGTTTTAAAATAATGAAACTAGTTTATAATAAAACTATTTATACTAAAAGCTTTTAATCTTGAGTCTCATTATTTTTAAACCGGTGTCACTTCTAAAATGTCATCTTCTAAAATTTCATAGTTACAATATCAAACTATATAATATAAAAAGTATAATCATATTCTTTTCCTTTACTATCTTTACAAAGTTAAATAAACGTAATATACACACATATAATTTTAAATAAACATTTGCCCATATATAATTTTCTTTTTACTTTATCTAAAATTATTACATTGAAAAAAATAAAAATAAAAATTAAAAATTAAAGTTTTTATTTAAAAATTATAAATAAAATAAAGAATATGAATAATACCTTGTTAAAACATAAAAGGGTACATGATATTTATTAAAAACAGGAAAAATGTTATTTAAAGTTTATAGAAAGTGTGAGTATTATTTTAATTACAAAACAATATTTATCTTTAAATTAAAAGAAAAGTGACAATTATTTTGGGTATATTTGGAGAGGTGACTATAATTGTTTTTCTCTAACTTTTTAGAAAAGCATGTGTGAAAGAAGACGATCAACTTTTTCATTAAAGTGATTGATAAAATACAAAAACTTAGATAGTGGCCACATTCCACTTCTTCATAATTCAATGATGTTGATATATTCTGAAGTTAATAAAGGAAAAAATCATGTCAAGTAAAAAAAAAACAACCATTCACAGCCACAAATTTTCCATATGATTAATTGGGTGTTAAGCAAATCTATAAGATAAACTATTTGGTAGTGGATAAATAGAACAATTTATTGTATTAAAAAATATTTAATAGAATTATTTGATAGACTTGATAAATATAAAATAATGGCGACTTTATTATATAAATAAATTTTATGCTTTATATATTAAAATGTATTATTCTGTAATTATAATTTTAAGATTTTCTAAAATATATTACATTTTTTATCAAAAAATGGTGCTTTTATTTGTTTATCTAAAGTTACATATGTTTTTTAATTGGACAGATAATTTTAATTTAATTTAATTTAATTGAATTGTTATTTGTTTTAAAAAATTTAAAATTTTTATCTCTAAATTAAAATTGTTATTGTAACAAAACATACGAATGAAATAATATATAAATAGTTAAGAATAAAAAAAGTAGGATTAATTATGTTTGTTTGTTTCAAACTATTTTTAAAAAATACATTTCATCTTTAAACCAAATTATATAAAAAGTCAGCAAATGACAGAAAAATATTATATTATAATTTAAGATTAAATATGTTTTTGGTGTCTTAACTTTCAATCAAAATTAAAATTAGTCTTTCTTTAAATTTTGAATCAATTTAGTCTCTCTTTGAGACATATTTAACCATATAATTTATTATAAAATGTTATATGATGAAACTTTACTTTAAGTATCGTTTATTGCAAAAAAAGGTAGGGGTTATCATGGATTGGAGTTTTAATAATCCAATCCATATCCATTTTAGATCTAAATAACTAGATCAAATTTTCAATTCAAATCCATATTTTTAGTATAATTAGTTTGATTTTTTTTTTTAAATCCAAATCCAAATATTTAGATTAAGTTCAAAATCCATAGTTCATTTTTTATAAAAGAAATTTAAATTGAATTTTCTAAAACTTGTATCCTTAGGGTCAACATGATCGAATTTAGCAGAATTTTGGTTAGGGCCAACTCGGCTGAATTTCAGCGTGGAACTGACTCGGCTGACTTTCGGTTGTTGCCAATTTGACCGAATTTTGGTCGGGCCGAGTTGGTCGAATTCGGCCAAATTTTGGCTAGGGTCGACTTGGCCAAATCAAACGAATTTCGGTTACGACAAACTCGATCGAATATGTCCAAATTTCTGTCAAGCTCGACTCGGTAAAATTTGGTCGTATACAACTGAATTTTGGCTGGGGACGACATGGCCGAATATGACAAATTTGGGTCAAGGCCAACTCGATAAAGTTTCGATCAGGATCGACTTGAAAGGATTAGGCCGAATTTCGGTCGGAGCCGACTTAGCCTAATACGGCCAAATTTTGGCCAAAATCGACTCGGTTGAATATGGCAAATTTGGGCTAGAGGCTACTCCGCCAAATTTTGGTCGGAGTTGACTTGATCGAATTCGTCGATCAGGACCGACTCGGCTGAATATGGCCAAATTTCGTCTGGGACAACTCGACCAAATACGGCTAAATTTAAGTCAAGGCCAACTCGACCAAATTTCGGTTGGGGCCAACTCGACTTAATTTTGATCAAGACCAACATGGCTAAATACGACCGAAGTTCAATCGTGGTCGACTTAGTCGAATACGACCAGATTTGGCCCAAGGCCGAGTCGGTTGAATTTCGGTCAGTGTGAGTCGGCTGAATATTGTCAAATTTCAACCGTGACCAGCTCAGCCAAAAGGGCCAAATTTCGCGAGGGGCTGACTCGACCGAATTTTGCCAAATTTGAGCTAGGGCCAACTCTGCCAAATTTTCTTCCTGGTCGAGTGGACTAAATTTGATCGAATTTTTGCGAAGCCGATTGGGCTGAATACGACCAAATCTTGGTCGCGGCCGACTCGGCCAAATTTCGTCCAAGAACGACTCACCCCAATGCAATCAAATTTGGGTCGAGGTCGACTCAGCCAAATACGGTCAAATTTGGTTTAGGGTCGACTGGGCCAAATTTCGGTCGAGACCGACTTGACTGAATTCGGCCAAGTACGACAAAGTTTTGTACAGGACCGACTCCGCCGAATACGGTCAAATTTGGGCTAGTCCATCTTGACCTTCAGGTTAACCCAATTAAAAATTTATATTTAAAATCTGGATTGAAGTTTTAGATTATCCATATTTGAAAATCTATATTTAGATATTAGATATCCAATTCATAAAATATATAAAATATAGATCGGATTGAAATCCAAATCTAATTTAATGAATTTTAAATAGATTGAATTTTTAATAAAATTGATCTTAAATGGATTGAACGATACTAAAAATGGATTGGATAAAAAAAATGGATTTTTTGTTTACCCTATTTAAAATTAGAGAGACAAAACTTAAAGTTTGCATGTGAGGGTGAGAATAATATGATTAGTTAATTAATTGATTAACTAATTGAGATTTATGAAAAGAATTGAAGGGTGTACTACTCTTAAGTGAAAAGTGAGTGATGGAAGCATAGTTGCCAGATTCTATCGTGAAATTAATATTGCAATAATTTTTTATTTGTATTTAAAGGTTTTTGTCTTCAAGCAGTTAAATATAGCTCCACCAATAAGTTAAATCCCTAAATGAATGAAACTTTGGATTCTTACACTCAATAAGTTTTGATGCCTAACCAAAGAGGAAAGAAAATAATTTATTAAACTTTGTTTAGCTTCACTTGTTTAAAGAAAAAATAGTAAAGACATAATTAGTTGTTTTTAAGTAAGTTTTAGCAACATAAAAAGCATTCATAAGGTAAATTTTGAGGACATATATTGTGGTAATTTTTATAATTTACTAATATTAATTGTTTATTTATAATTTAATAGCTTTAATTATTTAAAGTGTTTAACTTAGTGATATATTATAATTTGTTATTATTATTTATCTTCTCTTTTGTTGTCTATCTTTGTTGGTTGCCTTTTTTATTATTATTAAACTCGTTTTTTAATGAGCTTCTTTTCTATTGTAATTTGTATTTCCTCTTCTTGAATTAAACGCGACGAATCTTACTATTTAGATTCGATTCATCCAATTAAAGCTACAATTTGAATTACAAAGCTCTTCATTAAACCATATGTATCATGGAGAAAAACTTTTATAACAAGTCATGATTTAAATCATGTGATTTTTACAATTTTAATTACACGCTTTAAAATAGTTCATTTTAGACGTTTCAAGGTAAAAATAATTTAATTGATTTTTAGTTTCTAACTTGTTAATTTTCTTTTATTATTGCTCTTATACTTTAATAGTTAAATATATTTTTTTATGTCAAATTATTTTTAAAATTCATATTTTATTTTTAAATTTAATATATATATATATATATATATATATATATTCATTTATTTATTTGTATTTTATATAATTTTATTATATAAAATTATTATTCTCTATTTTGTTATTATTGTGGATTAACATTAATCAATAAATTATATTATTTGTTAGTATTAATTATATAGTACATGATTATTAATTTTATGAAAAATACGTAATATTAGGTTTTTGATGAACGGTTCGTGATAGATTATATTGTGCAGTGAATAGTTTATGATGAACTTAAATATTTAGTAACCTTGTTGAGAAGTCTCTAGTCTCTGTTGTTAATGATATAAGACTGATATCCTAGTAGTTACTTTTAACAAGATGACGTAAAAATATTTTGTAAGATGTAAGGTACATTTTAGAATAACTTACTAGAAAGAGAGCAATACCCATTCGCACGTAATTCAAAAATGAGAGATAATCTTCATACCACTCTTCCATCTACATTATATTTTGGGATAATTTATTATACGAGGATCTGATGCTTTAAGAAATGGTTTCTCTAAGCATTTTAGTAAAGTAGTTTAAAGCAAAATATTTTCATAAGATGTGGTGAGCCTAATTATGTATTAGTATAAAAAACATTATACTTGTAGTTTAAAAACAATTTTCATATTTCTTTTTTATACTTTTCAAATTGAGTTAGAATATTTGTTACATTTTTTTTCTCTCTTGATATTTTGTTCTTCAGTCTCATATTACAATTCAAGTTTCGTTTAACAATTATCACACTTAAATCATTCAAGTTGCATCATGAAAATAGTTTGCCATTTAATTTTCCTGTATTGATATTTCATATTAAAACTTTCTACACCACCAATAATTTTCGTCTTACAAATATGAATTGATGCTTTGGATTGCCAGCGAAATCAGAATGTAACTTGCACATATTTTGAAAATTCAGTTCTGAAATAATATAAAGTTGCTATACATTAACAAATTCATTAATCCACCCTATGTTTAGAACATTAATGGTGGTGATTCTAAATGCACTTTTTTATATTCAAAATAACAATTCTGAAATTGGATATATTATTTATATTCCAAAACATTGATTTTGAAATGAACTATTCTTATACTTTGTAATATTTTTTTATTCAAAAATTATTATTTTGAAATATATAGTTTACATTTTAGAATGATCATTCAAAAATGTAACTTTTTGTAGTTCAAATTGTTCATTTCACAATTTTCTCATTATCCCACAATGTTTTTCTTTTAAATTTCATAACGGTCATTCCAAAATACATACATTTTCCAACATGACCATTCCATAATTGAATGCTTATTGTTTATGCTCTTGAATGATCATTCAAAACTACTTTAATATTTCAGAATAACCCTTACGAAATTCAGTGCATATTGTTTATATTCCTCAATAATCATTTTGGAACTACATACATATTTATATTTTAAAATGATCATTCTTAAATGTATTCTAATTTGTATAAATACAACATGCAACAAAGATTCTGAAATATAAAACATGCATTCGAAAATAGACATTTCAAAATATAAAAACACTAGAATAAAATGTCCACATAAGAGTAATTTTGAAATTTTCTTTTTTCAATTTAAAATGGGTGTAGAAAGAGATTTGTTAGCTGAAGAACTAATCAGTCATAGTTAACAGTGAATAAAAAATAGACGCCTTTGAATTTGGATTCTCAACGACTTCAAAATATACTAATATTAATATATTAAAAAAGTTTATAATATAATTTAAAACATCAAAATCAATATCCACAAGTATATTTTAGAAGATTCAACAGAGGAACAATACTTAAAACCCAAGTAAACAATCTGAACTCGAAACAATTGCAGGTCTGACATCAGAACAATGGTTGACCCAGAAATAAATAAAAAAAAAAAAGACAAAGAAAGGCATAGCATAAATGGATTTTAAATAAAAACATACAAATTATGCAACTTCAACAAATTGCAAAACACAATCTTTATTATGGTCCATTTAAGCCAATAACATATCAAGCTGAGTTCACTTACCCTCCAAAATTAACATATTTTTTTTCTAATTTTGGAGGCTCTATATAATGTTAGCTAAGGGGAGTTCAGCAATTACACTTATGCAGTACTTGTTACAGTGTTTATTTCATTAAAATTTTGCTACTACGACAGTTTCTTGAGACACTTCATGAGTGCATCTGTTTGTTCAGGCTTACCAACAGTTACACGAACGTACCCTTTCAGCTCTTTCTTGTCATAGTGACGAATCATCACACCCATTTGTGCGAGGTCCTCCTATGTACATAAAAATAATATCTCACAGTTGGAATCAAATTTGCAATAGGTGTTTGGGAAAAGTTGAAACAAAAGGCTCTACATTCTTCAATATCGGTTGAAATTATTGTTAAATAACTTGAGTCTCACAACCTAGTCTCTATATGTTTAGACAAGATTCTGTATGAACACTTCAAGAAAAGAATAACATTATTCGAAGCTAAAGTTTGCTTTTAACTTGTGCATGAGCTAACTTTAGTTTATTGAGACATTTTTATTTTTTTCTTTTTAACTTTCCTAAACGTGGTTATGCAAAAATGGGTCCAAACAGACCCTACAATTAGTTTGTTTAAGATTAAAAAAAGTGATTCTAGTATAAAATAATTTAGTGGTTAGTTTTTTCTTTAAAAAAAGCAGAGAAGTTGATTCATGTTTGTTCACAATCAGAAAAACATTCTTAAAAAAAAAAACTGGTTTTACGAGGAGTTGTTTCAACTAGCTTTTGATCATAATTAGTTCTATGATTCTTCTTATATAATGTAGATTTTTGAGGGTGATTAATTCTTGGTACCATCTGATGTACTGCATCCAGCATAATTCTAAATTGTGCTTTGGATGAACACTTCTCATGATAGAACGAATAAACACAATAAAAAGCATGCCAATTATACTGTGGAAGTAGGGTTTATTTCATCAATCATCAGAAAATCTCAGTTAGCAAAAAGCTTTATTAAAATAACTATTCTTCACAACATATTATCCACTACTATTCTCTTAAAGTGATTATTATCATAAGGAGATCAGAATGGTCATTTTGGGGGACAGAAAAGATGTCAGTTAAATCAAATACCAAACTGAAATGAAGTATCAAAATTTGCACCAAACAATAATTGTACCAACCATTTATAAGAAAAAATAAATAAATAAAGAAAGAAAAAGTTTATATGTACAGAGATAAGGAAAGGAAGATTTACCTTTAGCTTCTTTGCATCCTTTCCAGATGTAACCTCACAAAGAATGAAATTAGAATGGCTTGGAAATGGCCGAAGGAATGGAACTTCCTTCAAAAGGTCATAAAGCCTCCCTCTTTCTTTCAGCAAAGCATTTTTTACATTCTGTATGTTAGGACTGACACATTAGCTTTCATTTGTCTTGAGAATAATAACATGTAATAAAAGATGCAGGGTACTTTAGTATTTTGCATATCTTGTAATTGCACCCAGTATGCTTATAGATGTGATGTGACAGTGCTGGATACAATTGTGTTAAGGACTTTTAAACTCATATAACCAATTAACATAACATACATGTGTTATATGCAAAGGTACAAAAGAAAAACCTCTAGATAGGTAGGATTTTGCAATGCTGCACATGCAGAAATTTCAGCAGCAACAGATACATTATATGGCTGCTTTGCTCTCCAAAGAAACTCAATTATACTCAAAGGAAAAGCTCCGTATCCTACTCGAAGTCCAGCTAAACCTGAGACAATTTGAAAATTATGAATATGAAAGGTTTACATTATTAGGACAAGGACCCCAAGTTAATTAGTAACTAACCATCAGTAACAGGATTTTGCACATATTAATTTGAGAAACATATTGAAAATTAGTATCTAATCCATAAACTGAAAATTTACAAAGAAAATTTCATTTGTAGAGTGGTGTTGTTGGTTATTCAGCTTTGCTCCCAAGAATTGAGGTCTACAAAACATTTACCAACTGAAAGTCATCCAGGTGCATCATAAACATTCTGCTTCCCTTTCCAATCCTATATCCTACTACATAGACTAAATACAACTACTTTGGCTCTTGTTCACTCCAACCAGTGTCATAAAGAGCTTCTATCCAATCTTCTTTGATTTCAGATCTTCAACTGACATGTTTTAAGTAATTTCCAGTTGCGATTTAATCCACTTTCAAGTATTTTTTGAACACTGTTACCAATCGCCAACTACCATCTCATCAATCTGACAAGTTCAAAAATCTATTTTGCCATCTGTGACTTTTTTCAACATCATTTGCCACTGTTCACTAGTCACATTTTTTGGCTACATTTCCAACCATCCCCTGCCAGATCTAGATCGTTCTTATCATGCCCAGGCGGAGCAGAGTTCACGCATAGACAATACCCTGCTGTCAGTATTTTCCATGTGCAGCAGCAAGTGTATACCTTGGTCATGCTTCAGTTGATCTCACCATTGCCAGATTTGTGCAGCCCTCCTGACCCAAATCTGAACATGGTTTGTGAATTTCTGGCTTGTGACCCCTTTCTCATGTTTTTCACCACAGTTTGGTACCTTTTATTCGCTCTCCTTGTTGATCTCATACTCAAATTTTCCCTCTTTGGTTCAAATCATGCAGTGCAAGATTGCAGAGGAATCACCCTAGCCCCATGACTTTCCCAGAAAAATCAGCCTGGCCTCAACATGGCTATCCTAGAAAATCATCCTGGCCATGCAGCTTCCCCGACTAATCGTCTTGATCCCACCATTCTACAATCATAAAATTATATTATTTGATTTTCTCAAATGGTATGCATATAAGAAGCTCAAAGCTCAGAAAGTTGTGGCTAGAGAGGTGTTAGAATATTTAAAATTTCTTAAATTATCCATTGGGAGTAGTTTTCCTATTTCACATAATCTCCTAGGATTGTTGCTTATCTTATTTGTTTATCTCATGACTTGTTTCTCCTAGAAAGTGGAGTGTATATACTATAATTTAGTTATATCTAGAGCTGATGTGGAATCTCCTATATAACTTCTCACACTAAGGATTGGGCATCTCATGCGTGGAACTAAACATTTGTAAGCTGTCTAATAATAGTTCGATAGCAGGTGACACAATAGACCTACAAACCTTGTCAGGATAGAATCTGCTACCATCTAATAAAGTGGTTTTTAAACCTAATTCTACTCATAAAACCGGTTTGCGCCTACTTATATACTATTATTTGACTATATCTCCGATCGATGTAGGATCTCAAACATTTTCCCTAATTAATATTAGGATTATGAATACATCAACACAATATAATACATCTCAGTTAATATCAACTGTGTTTCAATTAACTCTCTTCCTCCCTCTACACCTAAAAACTCCTAATTTTAACAATCATCAAATACCCCCTTATTTGTTGCTACTCCAGCTTGCTTTTCCAAAATATTGGTGTCCAAGCAATTTACTACTATACACTGCTATAAACATGTAGAAATAGTTAGTGCACCTAGGTAATTATTATGTCTAAGTTAGGAGGTTGGGTGTTGGATAACCCTTGCACCTAGTTATAACTTTTGATGATTAATCTTCCTCTTGTATCTCCTTTCATATCTATAAATAGAGCAACATGAGAAGGGTCTCTTAAGCCCTCTAATCATATATTTTTCAGTTTTAATCTTAAGTTGGTATCAGGGCTGGTCAATCCCGCACTAGTTTCTATCATCCTGTCCACCACCATTAGTCACCGTTGTCCATGGTAGTCCATCACTAGTTACCACTGTCTGCGGTTATCCAGCTTGGTTCATCACTATCTGAAGCTACCCACTGCTCTTTTTAACTGACCAAAATTTTCAGCCACTATTCTCTGTTGGTCCGCCGCCGTCTGCCGTCGCAGTTTCGTCCAGCGACCACTGGAACCAGGCTTGTGTCCCTCACGCGCCACCTTCCCGCCACCACCATAGGAATCATCGGCGCTTCCTCTCTCTGTTCAGCCCCTTAGATTCCTGTTTGGGTGAGGTCCCGAAGCCACCCTTGTGGAAATCACCCTGGTTTAGGGTTTCCCTTGCTGTTTTCACATATCCTCACTGTATTTTGTCCCCTTGATCTGAAATGGTCACTGCAAGTGCTATTTCATTCTCTGGAAAAAGCCCATAACGCACAGGTTCCAGGATCAGAACCTGATACCAACTTAAGGTTAAAACTGAAAAATATATGATTAGAGGGCTTAAGAGACCCTTCTCATGTTCCTCTATTTATAGATATGAAAAGGACGTACAAGAGGAAAATTAATCATCAAAAGTTATAACTAGGTGCAGGGGTTATCCAACACTCAACCTCCTAACTTAGACATAATAATTACCTAGGTGCACTAATTATTTCTACATTGCAAATATGTTGACCAAGTCCTTAAGGGGACCTTGAATTGAGTTTATTTGTTCCAAGCTTGGTACATACAATTTGTATGCTCCAGCTTGAGGGGAAGTGTAGAAATAGTTAATGCACCTAGGTAATTAATTATTATGTCTAAGTTTGGGGATTGAGTATTGGATAACACCTGCACCTAGTTATAACTTTTGATGATTAATCTTCCTCTTGTATCTCCTTTTCATATCTATAAATACAGGAACATCAGAAGGGTCTCTTAAGCCCCTAATCATACATTTTTCAGTTTTAATCTTAAGTAAACAAATATTCAACTTAAAATTCAATGGTTGAATATCGGCTACTGGTGTTGCAGGACTACACCAGTCTGGACCCGTGCTGATCCACTACCACACAACGGCTTCACATTGCAGCTTCCATGAAAATTGCAATCACAGTCCCGATGGGTGTCATATTTAACGGAAATTGCTATTATTATTCATTGACCCTGTCCCCCACCATTGCTTCTATAGTAATCTTAGCAAATAAAACTTTCATGTTAACATATTTTTGGTTAAGTCGAATTTAACCTAAATCCACCCGGCTCTAACCCTTTTCATATATAATTCTCCATAACAAAAAGAAATCGCAGAGATTATATTGCATCCGATAAAATAAAGAACAATAAATCTCAAATTTTTCAACTAAAGCATGCATGTCTAAGCATTCAGACAAGAAGCTTGAAAAAAAAATTATTAGTTTTGATCAGATCACACAAGGGAACAGGTTTTACAATAAAAAAGAAACATCACGATAAGGGAACAACATGATATATCAATTCATATTCAAGTTTACTTGTGTATAATAGGGAAAGAAAAAAAGTAGTAAAATACCAGCTCTTTTGCTAAATGTGCGAAGAACAATCAAATTATCATGTTTCTTCACCCAACTCATCCTCGATTCAATTGCTGAAAACTCAATGTATGCTTCATCCAGTATCACCAATATGGGAAGGTCGAGTATTTTTAAGAGAACATCATCATCAATTATGCTGCCATGAAATTGTTAGATTTAGATCCATATACACAATACCATAAGCAAACAAAGGAAACTAAAATTTCAAGCATATTAATGATAACAATCATCTCCTGTCTTAGCTACTATATCCAGATTTCGTATTATTGATGAAAAAGAAATATACTGCCTTCATTGTGGAACAATTTTGATAGGACACTACAATATTGCACACTATTTTGTTTTTGGTCACCCAAAACATAAGTACATTATATCCAGACGTACTAGGGGTGCCCACAGAAAACACTAAGGTGCCTACTACACTATAATAACAGGGAAGCACTGACTGAAGAAAAGCACAGTTGAAAAGAAAAGTGCACAAGGACCTCCAGTAAATTCCAAGAAGAACAAATTAACTGAAAAGGAAAGCACTACCACACAACTATAGGCAACTAATTTTCTAACTATTCACTTTGACGTAAGAAAGGATAATTAACAGTTACCTCCCATCTGGATTATTTGGAGATGTCAAAAATATGCATTTGGGCTTCTCTTGTTTAACAACTTCTGCGATCTGTTCAACATTCAAGCTGAAGTCTGGCTTCCTTGGAACTGCAGTTTAAATAATGCAGATGGTTATGCACATCTGACATGGCATAATAAGAAAAGGTCAAAACACAGTAAGAAAATCATAGACTGCAGGGAAGACAAGGAATAATATAAATAAATAAAAGGGATGAATCAACAATAAAACCAAAGATCATTTTGTTAGACAAGACTAACAAAACAATAATCTAACTATGATCATGACATATTATTATCAGTAATAAGTTAAATCATTTACGTCCATTTGTTTACATTGGTCAAGTACAAAAGGATTCACATCATGATAGGAACAATTTAATCTGGCAAGACTGAAAAGCTAAAGATCTATGATTGATTTCATGAGAAACCCCTTACTGTCTAAGGTTCAATCAGTTTTACAGATATCAGTTTTTCATTTGAATTGTATAAAACGGTGCATTTTAAAAAAAAAATACATTTTGCAGTTGTCTCTTGATAATGTTATTCTTACCTTTGATAACAAGTGCTCCATTTACTGCAGCGTCAAATTCATACATGGTGAAGGTTGGAGGACAGTCCACAATCTTGTCCCCAGGATCAAGCACACAACTGTAGTGTATCATGGTGATTGTCATATCTGTTACCAAAACTAGCATAAATAGAAAAAGAATTTGAGGCTTATCTAAAATAGAAAAGGTATAGGTTCTAACCGCATTATCAAATCAATAAGCTCATCTGCACCACATCCCGCAAGAATATATTCAGCTTCAAGTCCAGAATCTTGGGCAAGGGCTGCACGCAATCTGCGGCTCTCTGGATCAGGATAGACATATGGGAACTTTATGGATCCTAGGGCTTCCATGACCTGTCAAACCTCTGATAGTGTCAACTCAAGTGTAATAAAGGGTGTAAGGTTCAGCAATTAGCTTGCATACATTTGAGCATAGCTTAGAAAGTATTCAAAGCTTAAAAATTGAAAAAGATAATATTACAATCAATAGCCATGGCATTATTAAACATCATATTACCATATAATCATTTTCCACTTTTACACAATAATATGCAAATTTCAGACATTAAAAAATATAATAAAAACTCACCTCTGGAGGGGGACCATAAGGATTTTCATTAGCATCCAACTTGACAATATCCTCAGGCTTCCGTCCAAGACGAGCAGATAAAACCTACAACAGAAAGCCTCCTTTGTAACTAACTAACATAGTGGTGGAACAGTTTTTCCCACCAAAAGACAAGTGCTATGGCCAGGGATCCATAGCAAATGTTATAAAAATTAGTGCCAAATGCCAAACTACCCGTATCTTAACGACAAGCAGATAGACAAAATTAAAGTTAAAAAGCTTGCAATTTGAGTGCAAAGCGTTTGCAAGCAAGCAAGCAAGCAACCCCTCTCACAGAATAGAAATACTATAATGGACCAAGAATCAACAATGCCACAAGGTACAAGAAGAAACAAACATTTATCTTCAATTTTAATGTAACAACTACACAAGTACGTTACCGGAGCTAAACAAACAGTAAATATGAAACAAATGACAAGACCAAAATCTTGACAAGAAAATTCAAACATTGCCCAGAAAAATAAGGAAAACTAAACATTGTTGGAATAGTCACGAAGAACCAACAAAATCAAAAGGAGTTGGCTTTTGAAGACACAAACCTCAAAGGGCAAAATGGGCTGATAAGGAGACAACTTCCTCAGATGCTCTCTGATGAAGGAGTCACCTGTCACCTGCAGAGGACCATTGTTGACTTGCTCCACAGGAATGGTAGAAGCCATTGCCACAAACTTCCTCTGATTCCCCTCAAATGAACAAATGGGTTTTGAAGATAACCCCACTTGCTGCTTCAGATTGGTGTTGGACTTTACCCAGCACAAAGCAGCTGAGTTGTAGAAATCAATCACACCCATTAAAACCTACACACAAATAAGTAAATAGATATAATCAATAAATGAAAAGGATTCAAAATGACCCAATTAGAATAGCATATGAGAAAGAAGGAAGAAAAGAGAGCATGGCATGATTGTACCAAAAGCATAAAGGGAAAAAAAATGAGAGATACGAGGTTAGGGACATACCCTGCACAACAGGCAAATGGGGAACTTGGCAGAGGTTTCTGTAGACACCAACAACAATTTAGAATGGAAAATGAAATTTGCTCTGAAGAAGACAAATAAATCATGAAGGCGTAAAGGTAAACCCTACAGATCCACATAATGCAGAAAGAAAGACAAAACAAAAATAAATAAATAAAAAATACAAAAAACACTTTGTTTTATGTATTGTTTACTGACAAGGGGGGTATGTAACAATTTTTATCCACGTTATAATACAATAACATATTTATCATTAAACCTTATATTTTAACAACATATTCATCGTTTACAATAATTATTTGGTTTTGTAATTTATTAAATATTCAAAAATTATATTTTTTTTAATTGAGTATCTGTAATTTATTATTTTCTGTTTGTTATTTATTATGTTTGTTATTTATTATATGTTATTTTATAAATTGATAAATTTTTATTAATATCATTTATAATATCTTGGTCGAAAAAATTTTCTAACACCTTTTCGAGAAAGATAAAGGAGTTTTTAGAAAGGTTAGAAGTCTTCAACAACAACAACGTAGATGTGAGTCAATTATGAGTGAAATCATATCTAAACAATGTGATTTTTTTTAACATCTAAAACTTCTAAAAGACGGTCATATTTTTTATTTTGCACGCACGAAAAACCTTGGGAAGGAATTGAATATGAGTTTCATGCGTAGCAAGTGTGAGTTTTAGATGATAAAGACGGATTTGAACCGGATCCCATAAGCGAAATCACTTGAAGTTTTAGCATGGTTCCAATGGTGGAAGGAAGAAGTTTGATGAGAGTAAGGTGTGTCAAAGAGGAACATTTGCGGTAGCTAATGTAGGGTTGTTGTGAATGCAGTTGTAGTTCAATTAGAAAAAATTATAAAATTTTACGATTGTAAAATATAAGATCATAAGATTATGAAATTCGGTTAACATACATATCGTCTAGTTGTCAGGAAAAATAAACGGTAAAGACAATTGAAAAATATAATTCTTGAGTAGATTATGAAAAATTAATAGAAACTTAATTAAAAATTCTTAAATTTATTAGGACTTAAAAACTTAATTAAACCTATAATATGAAAACATTTCCAATTTCCCATCATCACTATTCATTATGTAGTGTTTTTCTATTATGTGCCATGCATGCCCCTCCATAATACTCTTTCTTTTTTCTTTTTCAACTTCTTTCTTTTATATCTCTTCTCTCCCTTCTTTTTTAAAAAAATCTTCCATATATCATCTCTTTCAAAATTTGATCAGCTTGTGATAGTGGGAGGTTATAGGGATCATTTTTACCCTATTAGATTTTCAAACAAAAGTAAGCTCTTATCTACTTTAAAGATGATTTGTTCTTTCTTTTTTCTTATGTTTTTGTTATCAATCTCAATCAATCGAAAAAAATGATTCACTTAACTTATTTTATTATATACTAAAAATTTGTTATATTTTCGTACATTGTAGATAAATGACACTATTTATAAATTTTGTAGAAACTTAAGTTAGATTATTTGGATGCGGAAGTGGTGTGTGGTCATAACATTTTTGAGTTTTTGTGTATAATTGTGTGTTGTTTTGTATGAGAGGAGAGTTGTATAGTTGAATGAATTAAACTTATCGTAAGTTGTTTTTTTTTTTGTTAGATTACTATTTTTAAGGCAAAGTAACTTAAGCTGTGATATTTGAAACAAAATTTTTTGGTACACCTAATAGTCACACATCATTTAGGAGTCAAGATCAATTACAGTTTAAATACTCATTCCTCCCTCAACCCTCGGAGTTTCAGGCTCCAAAATGGACAATAACTCAAATGCGGTAATTGACCCTAATGATGTCACTTGACAAACTTGGGATCGGAACATTGGCAATGTTTGTGGGAATGCAAACTTCCCTAGCCCTCAATTGGGGGGCTTGTCACATATCCAATAGTTCCGCATCACTTAGGAGTCAAGGCCAATGATAGTTTAAATACCCCCCCCTCCCCCTTTAAAGTGCCTTTTAAGGACAAAACTGTGACGAAGTTTTAAGTTCCAAAGCAGACAATACCTCAAATGCGATGATTAACCCTAATGATGTCACTTGACGAACTTGAGATCGAAACAAAAATATTATATTGATAATTGAATTTGATGATAATTTGAATACACACACACACACACACACACACATATATATATATATATATATAATTATATAGTTAGGGCTGATTTTTCGTATATTTTTTTTCTCAAGCATAAGATTTTTACTTAAGTAAAAATATAACATGGATTGAAACATGACTCTTGGTCTCATTTTTGCTCAAACCAAAGATTTTTCACTCAAGCAGAACTAGAGTTCAAAAGGATTTTGCCTTCATCATATATTCACTTGTGTGAAAATAACATTGTAACTCAATCCTTGCATATGCCCAATTTCATTCAAGTGAGCACATTTTCTCTCAAGCTAAAAAAAAATTGATCTCTTTAATTGATTAAACATGTATGTTTTTCTAAATGCAAAATGAATATTATTTTTTATATTTTATTGATTTGTGGTTTTATTTGAATAAGTTATATTTTATTACAATGCTTGTCTATATTTATTGAACTTTGATGAATTTGGGGTTATATATATTGGGGGATGATGTGTGAAATATTGCTTGAGTAGTTCATTAAGTATTGACATTGTAACATATACCTCTTTGCTTTATTGATAATCTAAGTCACATAGATTAAGATATCAAGTGGTGAGAAGCAAATGAGGAAGAGTTCTTATACATTGTGATATGTGTAGATGTGCAAACTTGAGTTGTGATGAAGTTACCATAATTCACGATTCTCGGGTCCTTTGTCAATTCAAGTGGCAGGACTTACTTGATATTGTTAGGAACAAGGCAATAAAGGAAAGAATAAGGAGAGAAAAATAAACGACACAAGAATTTAACATGGTTCGACGTACAATGTGTTGCCCACAATTACACTCAGAAGTATTTTTTATTTCTAGTGTATCTCAAGCTTTACATAGGGTCTCTTATATAGTAAAATAGAGAATCACATCTCACAATTCTAAGCGATGTGGGACTAAATCAAGCACCATAATACTAACAATTCTCCCACTTGGGGTTTGATTTACATTACCACCTAGTGTAGCGCCTTCATCATCAATTTTCTCAAAGGTCAGTTGAGGCAGTGCAAAGCCTCAATTTAGTTCTTGTTACAGTCTTGGTCAACATATCAACTAGATTCTCTGCACCTGGAATCTTCAACAAAAACAAGTCTCCATCATTTATTAAGTTTCTGATAAAATGATACTTCAATTCAATATGCTTGCATCTAGAATGAAGAATTGAATTTTTAGCAAGACAAATGACACTTTGACTGTCACTGAACAACGGAGAGTCATCTTGTTGTTTTCCTAATTCTTTTAGAAGGTTCTTCAACCATATCATTTCCTTCGTTGCTTTTGAGATAACTACATACTTAGCTTTAGTGGTTGAAAGGGAGATTCTTCCTTGAAGTTTGGACTTCCAACTGATAGTTGTACCACCCAACGTAAAAATGTAATTTGTTGTGCTTTTTCTACCATCCAAATCACCTCCCAAATATGCATTAGAAAACCCCTATAAAGTGAGATTACTTCTTCTAAAAGACAAATGCATCTTTGAACTGCCCTTCAAATATCTCAATATCCACATCACGCCTTCCCAATGCTCCTTTCTGGGATTTGATAGAAACCTACTCACAACTTCCACTACATGTGCTATATTAGGTCTGGTGCAAACCATAGCATACATCAAGCTCCCTACTGCAGATGCATATGGCACTTTAGACATGTGACTTTCTTCTTCATCTGTCTGAGAATATTATCTTTTTGAGAACTTTAAGTGAGTTCCAAAAGATGTATTCTTGGTTTTAGCATTTCCAACATAAACATGCTAAGAAATTTTTCTATATATTTTTCCTGAGATAAGTTCAAAATACCTTTAGATCTATCCCTAGAGATTCTCATACTAAGAATTTTTTTGGCCAGACCAAGATCCTTCATTTCAAAATTTTCTGACAATTGTTTCTTCAACTTGTCAATTTCTGACATATTAGCACCAACAATCAACATGTCATCGACATACAAGGCAAGAATGATATAGTTGTCAACATATTTCTTCACGTTACAATAATGATCTTCTTCACATTTGTGAAATCCTGAGTTTCTCATAAACTCATTAAACTTTTTGTACCATTGTCTCGGTGTTTGTTTCAATCCATACAAACTTTTATGAAACTTGCATACAATATTCTCTTTGCCTTGTACTTCAAAACTTTTTAGTTGTGCCATAAAGATTTCTTCCTTAAGATCTCCATGTAGGAATGCAGTTTTCACATCTAATTGCTCTAGATAAAGATTTTCGACAACTACTATACTCAAGATAACTCTGATGGTAGTCATCTTGACAACAAGAGAGAAAATTTCTGTGAAGTCAATTCCCTGTCTCCATTGGAACCCTTTCACTATGAGTCTAGCCTTATATCGTTTGCTACCATCCGGTTCTTCTTTTAACCGATAGACCCACCTGTTTTGCAAAACCTTCTTTCCTTCTAGAAGCTTAGTTAAAGACAATGTCTTATTCTTCTGAAGAGACTTTATCTCATCTCCCATTGCTAGCTCCCACTTAATAGATTCATCTCCCTGCATAGCCTCAGCAAAATGCTCTAGCTCACTAGCATTAGTCAACAACAAGTAATGCAATGAAAGAGATACCTTTGTGGTGCTATAATTGTTCTGTTAGACCTTCTAGTTGGTAATTCAGGAGTTACTGACTCTACTATTTGTTCAGGTTTTGACCTAGACATTGACTCAGGATCTGACTCAAGCCCTACTTCTGTATTCTGCCTTTTGTTGACTACATCACTTTCTGAAATTTCTTCTAATGATACTTGCTCTGGCTGTTTATTTGCATTTGCAAATTCTGCAGTCACGTCTTTATAAAACATGTTTTCATTAAAAGTAACATTTCTACTTCTGATAATTTTCTTATTTTGGTAATCTCAAAACTTATAGCCATACATGTCAGATCTATAACCAATGAAATAACATGCTTTGCCTTAGAGTCTAGTTTATCTCCACTTAAACCTAACAATTGGTATCAAGAGCAATGACATTGGAAGAAGGGAAGGTGAGGATTGAGAAGTTTGATGGTAGTGACTTCGGATTTTGGAAGATGTAGATAGAGGACTACTTGTATCAGAAAAAGTTGTATCTACCCTTAACAGGGCAGAAGCCAACCGACATGGAGTAGCCATAATGGGATTTGTTAGATCGGTAGACACTCAGTGTGATCCGGTTGACATTAGCCAAGAATGTTGCATTCAACATCATGAACAAGAACACAACCATAGATTTGATGAAGGCGTTGTCAAATATGTATGAGAAGCCACCTACAGCCAATAAAGTGTATTTGATTCGCAGGCTAGTCAACCTAAAAATGGGTTTATGGGTCTTCATCCTTATATGGTGCTCCACTTTCTAATTTCTACCCAATGTGTGGAGAACTCACCCTTGAGGGGGAGATTGTTAGGAATCCAAGTGTGAGTCTAAGACCCATATTGGGTAGAAATGAGAAGTGGAGCACCATATAAGGACGAAGACCCATAAACCCATTGCATTAAGGTTTTGGGTTGAGAGTGGTGTCAATGCCTTATGTGGTTGGGCTCAGGTCTCATTGGTGTTGTATCTCCTCAGTGAAACCCCCTCTATAAATCTAATAGATATGGTCTTCTAAAAGATGTTAGTTAATATTTCACTTGTTGAATGTCTTTCAACATATAGATCCATATATATGGTTCTTCTATGTTGTATTTAATTGAAATTGAATTATTTATGAATTGTTGATAAAGTTGTTTCTTTATATCATTATTTTATATTATAAATTTATTTTCAATAACTTACCATTGCAATTATTGTTGTGTTATGACCCATACTATATGTACACAAGTATATATCAATACAAATGTAGAAAAAATATTTGTAAGCGAGAATATATATATATATATATATATATATATATATATATATATATATATATATATATATATATATATATATATATGGACTTAAAGGTTTGGTAGACTTAAAACAAATTTACGATCTTTTATTTAATTTTTTTTTAGTTTTTTTTTTCATGCAAGATTATTTATCAAATTTCCAAAATTAATTTTGTGTAACATTTCTTTTTAATAGATGATAAGATTAATCTATTTTATTTTTTTATATATTTTTAATCGTTATCATGAGTTTGAGTATCATACTTATCTTCATCATTAACTAACTACTTCTCTTTCTCTTGTTGCTTTCACTTATATATATATTGTTATTATCTTGTTCATTTAAAGAGCACTCACTTGTGTTTCTAATTTATTTTTCTTATCTACTTTTACAATTTATTCATAACTTCTTCTTGTGATGCAATTAAAGCATAAACTTTTATGTTATTCTGGATTTTTTAATAGCCTTATTTTAATTTTTTATTTGTCATATCTATATATTTTTATATGAAAAAAAATTATAACATATAAAACACCACTAAAAATAAATATATAAAAAAATGAGTTAAACAATAAAATATGGTTCTAGTTGTTAAGAAAGTAAACTTAAACTTATAGTATCTTGAAGTCTAAAGTTTCTTTCTCTTTCTCAAGTATCAATTTTTTCATAAACCTGCATAATTTATTTTGAGATTAAGTATTAATAAAAAACAATTAAAAAGATATAATAATTTTCAGCTAGAATCTGAAACCCTAATCTCTAAACAAAACTAGTCAAAATAAACATATTTCTAATTTTAATACAAATTCAATAAATATAATAAAAACAAAATCAACAAAAATGAAAAAAAAAACATACTAACCAGAAATGAGAATAAAAATATTGGTACATACAAGTAGTACGAGACTCAAGAAATGAAATCTATAAAAATCCCTCAAAAGAACAATTCTAGAATAAAAGAAAGAAAGGAAAGACAAAGAGTGAAATCAATAGAGGAGAAATCACATAGAGATAAAAGAAGAAAATAAAATTAAAATTGAAGTCACAGATAAATAAAAGAAGAAAATATAATCAAAATTGAAGTCACATATAGATAAAAAAAAGAAATATATAAAATAAGGTAATATATAAAATAAAATTATATTTATTAAAAATAAAATGAAATATATCAGAAAAGATGAGAGAATAACGGTTGATAAATAGAGAAAAAGAGAAGAAGCAGAGATATACGATTTTATAGAAAGCTTGTAAAAATGACGGTCAATTTTCAAAAATTTAATAAATAATTATATTTTAAAGAGTAAAATTGGAATTTTGAAATATGGACACAAAAGAGGGAATCCTCTTTATATATTGTTATATATATAGGAATGACAAATATACTCGCGTCCGTAGATATCCGCGGATAAAATCCGTGATGGGTAGTTAGTACTGTACAAAACCTTAATGAATTTGTCATATACTTAATAATTAAATTTTGGGTTAATTATGATTTTAATTCCTTAACATTGACGCGAAACTGGAATTGGTCCATGTTCAAAACTTTGATACATTTTGGTTTTCAAACTTTAAAAATAAATGGATATAATCATTTTAACTTAATTACATTAAATTTTTTTGACGTGTTAAACACGTTTCATGTTAGCATTTGAGTTGTTTGACGCAAAATTGTAATTTGTCCATGTCCAAAACTTTGATACATTTTGGTCCTAAACTTTAAAAATAAATGGATTCAGTCCTTTTAACCAAATTACATTCATTTTTTTTTGTCAAACACGTTTTTTCAGCTAACATTGAAACAAGAATGTGTCAAACTGTAAAAAACTCAAAAGCTAGCAGAACATGAAATGTGTTTCACATGTCAAAATTGTTTTAACTTAATTGGATTAAAATGACTATATTCATTTATTTTTAAAGTTTGGAAATAAAAAAATATTAAAGTTTTTTTATAAGGAGGAATTCTAATTTGTCAAGTTTAGGGGCTAAAAACACATTTAAATCCTAAATATTTATGGGTATTATATACAAACTTGGAAATTGTAAAAAATAAGGATACAAAGGTAAAAAATATTCAATTATCATTATTAATTGTTATAGATGAAAAAGAACACTACAATTTATATTGAAGTTATTAAGAATTATATAAAAAATAATCATATAAAATATATTTATTAATTTTATAATTTTATAATTATATAAAAGGAATGTTTGTAATTTTTAGTCAACATAAAAAATAAAATTACTATAAAATGTGTAAAAATAGTTATAAAACATTTTAATTTTTATTAACTATTATAATTATTCCGTAAAAACTATTTCAATCTTTCATCACGACTATTCATTATGAGTATTATTTTTATCATGAAAAGTATAAAATTTCTTTAAGAAAGAAAAGGATAAAGAAGATAAAAGAGATAAAAATATGTACACCTGAAACTAAATCACTGTAGTTACAAAATTCAATTCTAGTATTAATGTTGTAAACAAATAAGAAAACAGGTGTGAATTCAAAATATCAATAATGAAAACCAAAATTGTTATTTGACATTGAAGAAAACATTATTTGACTATCTTTTATTTATATATATATATATATATATATATATATATATATATATATATATCATCTAATATAAATATATAGTAGGGATAGTAATCACTTTTGGTATGTTATGTATCTAGTCTACAACAAGTGAATTGGGTTAGTTTGTCTCACAGAAGAATTGCAAGATAATTTTGTTGATCCGTCTCCCATAATGATTGACCTAAGAATCTTTGAGCCAACCTACACAACAAAATCACAAAAAGAACTTGATATAAGTGTTGTAACAATTGTTTTTTTTTTTCTTTTAATGTTTTACATCTTTATTGTGTTATATGAGTCTATCATTGATAATAAACTAAATAAACATACAATTAAGATCCACATCAAATAAACATGTTAAAATTAAACCTTTCAAGATCAAAGAAATATAAAAATAAATTGTTATTTGAACTAAAAAAAGAAAACAATGTAATAAATAAATAAAGATTAGGAATTCAAAACTAGAATGAATGAATGATAAAATAAAATAATTCTCTAATTTAAAGATTAAAACATAACTTTTTTTTTTTGCCGTTTATGCAAATTAGTTCTCCTCATCAATAAGTCAACAAAATGTTGAACCCGTCCCTTACTTTTTCTTATAAATTAATAACAAGCTTTATAACTCCTCCCATATCGTTATATTAATGTGTAAAGAGATAAAAAATAAAAGAAAAAGTTATATGGAGTTGATTCATTCGTGACTTTCTAATTCTCGGTGTCTTAATCATGCGAGTTAATGTCTTTAATGATTGTACACAAAAATGTTTAAATTATATTATATTTTTGGATGAATTTATTATCATTTAACACACTTGTCTTTATTATTGTTTTCTCTTTTTGGTTCATTGTTTTGAGTGTACTTTCGAGTCTAAAAGCATTGAAGAGACTATTATATATTTAATAATATAAAGATAAGTGTAATTTACAATCACAAAAAAGAAAAAAAAAGTATACTAAAAAATATTGTTTTATACGGCTAATGTTATGCAACATTTACTAAATCAAGCGACCATTTCAACTCCTATCTATTAGTGTTGTGATAACATTTATTATTAAATAAATGTTGTGATAACCTTTATGATAACATTTGCCTAGTTTCATCGGAAAAAATAGTCAATTTCTGTCCTCAACTTCTTTTCAAAAAATTTATCAATATTTTTACTTTCTATGACATGAATTGTGTGTCATGAACAACACAAATCAAGCCAGAATAAAAAAAGTACAAGAAAATAAACATCACAAATCATGCAACAAGCAGACTACAATATCAGAAAAGACTAAGTAACAGCCCTAAATAATGCTGAAAATCATTCTGAATTATGTATAATAAAAGAGCAAGAATTTATTTGAAGATGCTTACTTAAATTGAATGACAAGTTTTAAGATAAAACCTTACATTAACGATCATAGTTTAATTATTGGAACTTGTTTAACATGAATCACTTTTTTTCTCTCACTGTATTTCATTAGACTGTGAAATTCACACACATAAATAAACTGTTTGAAATTGCTTATTTTCTGTACAGAACTGCAATTAGAACAGAAAGAAGCTTTTTGTTTCAGTTTCATATTACATGAACAGAAAAGTTTAAAAGCGTTTCTTATAATTATTATTATATATTATGGATGTACTATTGGATACTACTGACTCAACTTTGACAGAAACAAAATAAGAGCTATTTTTTTCTGATGCATTCACTAACATTGGCTCAAAATATTCATCAGTCTCAAGAATTTGATCTGTTTCTCTTGGTGAGTCTCCTTCTCTAATTCATTCATAATATTATGAATACCAAGTTACTGTTAAAAAAACATTATTTGGTTGAAAAAAAAACTGCTATTTCCTAAACCTAAACATGGCTACTCACCTAAAGTTAACATTTATTTCTCATTTTACTGCAAAATACCAGAGATTTTCATGTTTCAGGTCCTACATCTAGGCTATTACTTATTACCATCATTCCTTTGTCAAAATCTTCAAGCTATATTAACAGAAAAACAACACAATGATTGTAAAAAATGTCTATAATTTATATTCACAATTTACATGTACATCAACATGAAAAGTTATGACAGACTGTAATGAACTGAATAAAAAAACAAGAAAATTTATCAGTTATATGACAGACTGTGATGAGTAGAAACAAGAAGATTTATCAGATATTCCTAATTAGTCAATCACATGACACCAACAGAACCCTAATTGCCTTGTCTCACTGCTTTTCTTGATCTACCTTGAGAATTATGAATGGAGAAAAGTTTCTTGAAGATCTTCACAATCACCACCATGGCTGGTTTGTTCTTGGTTGGATGAAGCAGAGAATTATGAGTGGTTTTTGCAAGAGTTAATTCATGAGCATTTCTAAACTCAACAACTTCCCTTGAAGAAGAGGTAGCAGAGCCTGTTGTTGTTGTAGAGTACAATTCCTCATTGAAATCCTCCCACAACAAGTCCATTTTCTCTTCTTCTTCTTCCTCTTCCTCTTCAAATCCATTCTTTTTCCTTCTATTCTCCACACAAGAAAAGCTCTTTCTGTGAACCTCAGCCACTAGTTTTGCTGCTCCAAAGCAATCATTTTCTCCTCTTCTGTTTCCTTGGTAGGGGTTTGGAGAAGCTGCTGGTGACAGATTCCACAGAGGAGGTGAATCAATGGTGTGTGAACAAGTATCAGTGATTCTGGGGAAACTGAATTCCTCTGTATCCATGGTTTGGTTAATAATCAGCACTTTGTATACAATATTAGAGAGTGGTGCGGAAAAAGGTGTGATTTTGGGTAGGTTTTCGAGGTGGGCCTCTGAGTTGTTTAGAAGAGGCTTTTAGTTCAACTGCTAAAAAATCATGCACTTTCTTATTCTCAACAACTCACAAATCATTAAAGACGTCATTGTAATATAAAATTCATTGTTTATTTGGATAATATTCTAAACAATCATATGGGAATAGAAGAAATCAAGTTATTTCCATAAACCAAGTATTTGATATAGTAAATTAGGAGAAACATATATAAGAAAAAGCCAATTTATTTTGGACAATAATAATATTTTTGACAACTTTCTCTTAAAATCTGAGATAATATCTTTTAAGTGATTTTAGAATATAGAAAGATGAAAAAAATGAAAAAGTAGGAAATCACTTAGAAGATACTATATAAGATTGTCAGAGAAAATTGTACAAATTTAATTGTTAAAAAGTCATTTTCCATTTATTTTACATGAAAATTTTCATTTGAAGGTAATATTCAGAACTAAATTTTATTGAAAAATAGATTTTAAGTCTAATTTAACTCTACAAAACCAATTTATAAAATAAGATTGAGTTATTTATATACAATGAAATCTTCTTATTTTTAGTCGATGTAAAATTTTCTATACGAAATTTGAACACCAACACACTAACTTACACTTAGGTAGGGCAAGACAAAGGGTGCCTAAAACACAATGACACATATTGAAGGGCTAAGTTTATTATGAAAAGAACATGTAAGAAAGGAGGGTAAAGGGAGAGTGAGAAAATGAGAAAAGGAGAAAATAATTTTTCCATAACTATGTAAGAGGGTACACCATGCATAATTGTCCTTCCTTAATGATTAAAGGTTGATGAAATGAATGTGAGAATGGGTGTTAAGATGTGATGTAATTTGTAGAATGTACATAATTAGAAGGCTAGACCTTAAGGGTAGCGAAGGGATGTTTATTATCGCCGGATTGATAGGAAGAAGTAGATTGTATGGTAGTTATTTTCCAAATTGGTGTTGACCATTTATGCCGTGAAAGGGACATTGAACCACTAGGAATCTAAGACGACAACAACTTCTTCAATCTTTATAGGTTGTGTGTTGTGTTACATTCCATGTCTCTTTTTGTGTCCCCACAGGACCAGTTGTCACCACATTGCAAAGCTATATTGGTGTGCATTAAAACAAACAAATGGTTAAAATCAGGCAAGTTACTATAAGATTTTTGACTGCTCTTCCAAAGGGGTAGCGGGAGACATATCAATGCTACCTGTGGCGGATCTTGATCAAAATTTATGGGAGAGCCAAAATAATATATTTAAAATTTATATATTTAATATTATTATCACTCATTCAATAAAAATGAATAATACTTTAATATAATTATAACTATAAAACAAATTATACTATTTAATAGATTGTCCATCGTATGTATGCGATGAATAACCATATTGTCATGTTTTAATCTTCACTCATTTTTTATCAATTTTAAAAAATGAATTTATTTTTTTGTTTTTCATTAATATACTTATTTAAAAAAAAAGTTTAAGACTAAAAATAATTTATCATAATATAACCAATAATTGAGAGACATAATTACTATAAAATTATGATAAACAAGTCACAATTAAAAATTGTCTATAAATATATATATATATATATATATATATATATATATATATATATATATATATATATATATATATATATATATACACATACATACAAAAGGGTCATGAGATAAAAAGATAGTGGTAAATATTAAACGTATTTCAGTACCAAGTGAGACCGGAGAAAATTACTTTTTTCCTTTTTTAAGAATGGAATGAGAAGATACAAAAAATGAGAACATAGATAATAAATTTTTTCTTAACTTTTTTTTGTTTCTACACAACATAACAAAATGAAATTAGGTAAAAATGAGAGATTAATACAACATATGAAAAACTAAAAAGACAATTAGAATAAAAAATAAAAATTATCTTAATAATTTATTTTCTTTATTATATTTGATTTTATATTTTATAATTTATTAACATTAAATGTTATACTCTATAATAGAAATAAAAAATACCTAACTTTATTTTTATTAACTTTTCAATATACTATTATCTAATTTAAAAAGATATGCATTTAAAAAAATTTAAAAATAAATAATTAACAAATTTTAAGCATATATAATTTTAAAAAAAATTAAAAAATTGAAAGAATGAAAAAGTTTGGAGGGGCCGTGGCCCCTCCCTGCCTCAACTATGCTCCGTCCCTGAATGCTACCATTGTTCTTCTTAACCGGACACGCTTACCTTGAAGTTTTGGACTTTCGATACAAAGACCATGAGACCTAAGTCTAACTACATAAGACATTGATACCACTCTCAACCCAAAACCTTAAGACAATCGGTTTATAGGTCTTTTATCCTTATATAGTACTCTACTTTCTCATTTCTAACTAATGTGAGACTTAGATTCACACTTGAATTCCTAAATATACGGGTCTAAACTTACGATCTTAACATAATAATTTTATAAATTTTTTTTATATGTTATTTAATATTTTTATTTTTATTCATTTTGAGATTTAGATTAATTTGGATTTTGAAAAAGTGTAAACCAAGTAAAGGGTGTTGGGTTTGTTCGTGAAACATGGCTACTTATTTAGGTTGTGATGGTGTTAATGAGGCGTGCCAGATGCACTATGCCATCACCAACCAAAATAGAGATGGTTCTCACCAACCAGTTGAATATTTGGCCAGCGTGCAATTCGGTGTTTGCCCTAAAATATTCAAATTAACCACTATCCTTCCATAACTATGCATTGGGGCTACTCAAGAGTTTAAACCAAGAAAAATAACAAAATGGAATCATAACGTTAACCCTTTCATTGCCTTTGGTTTTTCTGTGTTTCACATTTAAGGGCATTTATGCTATAAAAACTTGTGATAACATTATAAAAAAATTCACAAAAATCCATTGTTTTAGGATTTAGATTTAAAATAATCTTTTTCTAATGTTTTTCTGATACTCTCCGTCACAAAAACTCCAACAAATAGATTTTGATTTGATCTTTCTTAAAAAAATAAATGAATAAATTCGAAATCAAACCTATTTAATTAATACGTTTTAAAAATTGATCTAAAAGTCTAACATGACCTACTACATTTAAAAGTCTGCTTTTGTTGCAACGTCTTTAAAAAATTAGAAGACTTATTATAAGTAGTTTAATAATTGATATTATAAAAGAATAATCGGTGTCTATTTTTGTCTTATATATAAATACATACTTTTTTTTTTATGTAGTTTGCAAAAAAGTAAAACTTACACAAGAGTTTATTCTTCTTGAGAGCATGTTGTGCAAACTTTTCAATTTGCCCCTACACGTGGGATAGTATATTTACATTACCTTCAAATTTTACTTGAATTCAAATTTTATCTGATAAAATCGTTTTTGAAGATATACGTTTTGTTGACAAAACTGTTAAGAAGATAATTTTAAAAAATTAAAATTAAGTCTAGCTAGTTATTAATAAAGTGGGCCTAAGTATATTACCTTATAATATTCACAATCTAACAATTCATTTGAAGATCTTAAATGGATCTCATTTGTATATATAAGTCATTTATTTTTTACGAACTTTATAATATGAATTCCGCCAATAACATAAGATCCTTACGTTTTATTTATTCGATTTATCAATTGCCTAATTTATAAAATAATTAAATTTTAGAAACAAGAAAAAAAATATAGCTAATTTTCATAAATTAGACTTTTAAAATGTTGATAATATATGACGTTAAATTTAACCAAGTATTTATTTAGTTGATGTTATTGTTTGGAACTGGTTTGTCCTAAAAGGTACGGTATACTTATGCTAATACTTGGCAAGATATACCCTATTCTCAAGATTAAGATGTCCTCGTCAAATCTGATATAATGAACCATACTAATACTACTTACAATTAATTATCCTTTTTGATAATAAATATATATATATATATATATATATATATATATATATATATGAATTATTATTATTATTTTTCTTTTATTATTTATTTTCATTTTCATTATTGTTTATTTACTTATTCATAACGTTTTCTTAAAAACTAATTTATTTCTTTTTCGATATTCAAACTATATCTACATATAATACAAAACACTATTAAATACAAGTCTATAGTGAATTCTATTTCTTTTTGTGGAGGTAATTCAAGAACATCTTCAGGGAAAACATCAAGACACTCACAAACAATAGGAAGCTTATCAATGTTTGGAATTTCATTTATTTTTAAAGAAGTTAAGATCATGTATGTTTGAGATCCTTTTGGAATTTCATTGTGGTTGGTAGTACTCTCTTTTGATTCTTTTAAGTCAAAACTTCACTTATGCGTAATTCAAAAATTAACGTTTTATTGTGACAATTTAGGAGAACATGGTTAGAAGATAACCAATCCATTCCAATAACAATATTCAAATGAGACAAGGGTAGACATATAAGATTTATAGAAAAATTTCTATTACCTATACAAATATGACAATTTGTGCACGTAAGTGAAGTCGTGACTGAAACATTGGTAGGAGTAGACAATATTAAATCATATGGCAATAAAGAGACATGTAACTTTACATGTTTGACACATTCATGTGATATGAAAGAATGAGTAGCACCTGAATCATATAGTACATTAACGAGGTGACCATTTAAGATGCATTTACCTTGGATTAGATCTTCAGATCGAACAACTTTAGTACCATTCATCATGAAGACTCTTCCGGTTGTCTTTGGTCTTCCAAGTTGATTCTTTCCTCCATTGTTGCTTTCCCATTTCCTTTCTCATTAATTGCATTCATTACGATAATGACCCCCTAGTTCTATATTAGAATAAAATATTATCTATATTTTTAATATCTATTATGTTTGACACATTCACCTGATATGAAAGAATGAGTAGCACCTGAATCATATACTACATTAACGAGGTGACCATTTATGATGCATTTACCTTGGATTAGATTTCCAGATTGAACAACAATAGTACCATTCATCGTGAAGACTCTTCCGGTTGTCTTTGGGTCTTCCAAGTTGAATCTTTCCTCCATTGTTGCTTTCCCATTTCCTTTCTCATTAATTAACTCTACGATAATGACCCCCTAATTCTATATCAGAATAAAAGATTATCTATATTTTTAATATCTATTAAAGATATTCATATAAATTATCCACGAGTCAATCTTCAGAAGATCGCCCAAATTTCCTGAATGGCTATCATTGAGCAGGTTCCTCTTCTACTCGTACAATAAGTACATATGAAAGAAAAATGAGAAAGGAGTGAGGTCTTTATAAGCCTTAAATATTAATCTTAATAAACTCAACAAGACTCAATCTCATCTTATCATACATATGGATCCATATTTCACTTTTGATGATCCACTATGAACATCAAAGCTATTTTGGAAAGTGATTAAGTAGTCGAGTATTTCTCATAAAAACATTGGTACAATCATAGTTCATGGCGCTATTCTGAACTATCCAGATACTCACCTATTTGGTAAAACTTCCTTAGACCCCACCACGGTCCCTGCCTTTCATCTCGTAGTATACCAAACTGTGACTTCCCAAATACAAATACTCTAACATTGGTTTTATCTCAACTTATTGAAACCAAACTTAAGATTATTTCTTAACTAACATACTCTTAGACATATTCAAAGATCATAAAATGTGATGATATCAAGTTATGTCCTCCTTAACCAATGATATATATATACATGATACACAAAGAATATAAAATAACAATAAAACATATAAGTAACTTTCTTTTATCCAAGTTCACTGATAAAATAATATTTTCTTTTACTTTATTTTTATATTTTTTAAATTATAAAATAACGATAAAACAAAATAAGAATCAAAGTGAAAGTTTTAAATAATTAACTATATATGGATTAAAATGTTATAAAATAAAATAAATTATATATTAATATAAGGACTCGTGCAAAACTGGAAATAAAAGAAATGAAATGAATAAATAAGACCGATACATAACTGAAGATAAATTACTAAAATAAATAAACAGAACTAGTACATCACTAGAGATAAATTAAATAAAATAAATAAACATGACTAGTGCATAATCGGATATAAATTAAATTAAATAAATAAACAAAATCAGTGCGTAAATAGAGATAAATTAAAAGAAATAATTAAGCAGGACCAGTGTGTAATGAGAGATAAAATTAAATAAATAAATAGGAAATAAGACTCATGCATAACTAGAGATAAATTAAATAAAACAAATAAATAAGAGCAGTGCATACTGGAGATAAATTAAATAAAATAAATAAACAAGACCAATTCATATCTAGAGATAAATTAAATAAAATAGATAAGCAAGAACCGTGCATAACTTGAGATAAAATTAAATAGATAAATAAGACCAATATGTAACTAGAGATAAATTAAATGAAATAAATAAGCAATGCGTAAATGTGAAAATAAGTTAAATAGAGAGTAAATGTATTTCAAAATAAATAAAAGATTAATTCTTTCTCTATTTTTTTTCCTCTTGTACCTCTTCCTTTCTCTTCACTCTTTCATATTCCTATCACATCAAACCTATTTATAAATCAAAATTTTGTAAAGTAATCATTGCATTTTCATTAAATACACATTATTCCTTATTATCTCCTTATCTTCTTTCTTTTTCTTTTCTTTTTTTCTTTTTTTTCTTCTTGTCACCTTATTTCTATATCTTCTTACCTTTCATTATTCGAAGGTTTCTTTAGATTTTTATTTTATTTTTTAATAATTAACATATATAAATTAGTAATTTATCTTTTTGATAATTAATATATATATATATTATATATATATATATGCGTATATTTAAATTAATTCTATTATTATTATTATTAATTTTTATTTTACTTATTCATAATTTTTCTTAAAAACTATTTGATTTCTTTCTCAATGTTCAAACTATATTTAGATATAATACAAAACATTATTAAAGACATAAGATTTTCTAATTCTTATATTTAAAGTAAAGATAAATTAAATAATACAATTTATTAAGAGTAGGGATGTTACAGCATGTACCTGCAAGTACTCTAATACTCAAGTTAATGGTGAGGAATATATGATCACTTTAGTAATGATAGTAAGGTTCATATATCTTTAACCCGAAACTAAGACACCTTTATACATCTGACCCTCATTAATTGCCTTTAGGGACATTTGAAACCCTTCATAAATGCTAATGAATACTCTGTCGTAATTGTCATAACATTAAAAGGGTAAATAATTGCCTTGTCGAACCTAGCATGTCCCTGTCCGAGGTAGTCATGATGCATACAACCTCATCTTATATTCATCAAATTGGCATGGTTGAGATCTATCATGCCTTCTCTCCAAGTTGACTTATTTCAAATGTATAAGGCAATATCACCAAGTTGCTTGGCTGATCAAATTTGGTTGAGATGTATCAAACCTTTCATAGGGAAAGAAGGAAAAAAGTTTGGAAAACAATCATATCTTTGGCCAAGATGTATTGGGACCATCTTGGTCGAGATATGCAAGTCCAACATAATACGTTACCAAGTTTTAGGACCCCTTTAATAGGTTGAGATGTGCAAGTCCTACACAATCTGCGATGTGCAAGTCTGCGCAATACACTAGTCCTCAGGCTCGCAGTAAATGAAATACAACAAGAGTCTTGTATGTTGAATAAGTTAAGACGCGATGCTCTAACTTTTAGATAGTAGGTAATGATGTGTAGATATGGTATCAAACTACTTGGCCGAGATATCCTGGGCCATATATCTCATAGTGACTATCCAAACATGAAAGCCCAATGTGTTAGCCTCCCAATCTGAGATGTATTTGGCTTCTTTAGTCTAATACTTCTCGTTTCATACCTTTGTTCTCTTGTATCAAGGTAGTCAATATATGACCAATATATATTCAGCCCTAGACTCACCAAGTATCATGGTTGAGATGTACTAGGCCAATCTTTGTTGAAATGTATCAGACTGTATATAATACACTAGCCCCCCGGGCTCGCAGCAAATGAAGTGCAACAAGAGTCGTATGCCCTTGTGATGATAATTGAAAATAGGACTAATGCTCTTTCCTGGTATATCATCGACCTTAGACCAAATGACACGTATCCATCCTATGAAAATAATGTACAATAGCCTTACATGTCGAGATATACTCGATTCCCTGCATCGGTAGTGGTGTGTATGCCAAGATATACTCGATTCCCCACATTGGTAGTGGTGTATAGGTCGAGATATACTCGATGGAGCTTCCTTACCCAAACTTAGATAATAAATGAAGTTATGGGAGGGATCATCTTGGTTGATGGAACTTCCTTACCCAAACTTAAATAAGAAATGAAGTTATGAGAGGGATCATTTTAGTTGATGAAGCTTCCTTACCCAAAATTAGATAATAAATGAAATTATGGGAAGGATCATCTCGGTCGATGAAGCTTCTTTACCCAAACTTAGATAAGAAATGAAGTTATGGGAGAGATCATCTCGATCAATTAATATTCTATACCCGAATTTAGATAATAAATAAAGTTATGAGAGGGATCATCTCGGTCGATGAAATTTCCTTACCCAATCAACATAAATAAGTGGGAAGAACCATCTTTGATGAACATTCGATAAATATAAATACAACGATATTAAGAAATATGGATAAAGTTGAATTTTATTGAAATGATGTGTCATTAACGACAATGCTTAATAGTATCCACTTTAAGAGGTCTATTTTTTTTGGGGCTGAGATGAGGTCGACACTCAAAGCTTCTTCCGTAATACTTGCTTTTTCACACATTCAATGGTGTTTAATGGCTGAAACATGGGTGTTTTGGCTCTTTAAGTCATTGATGTGACTGGGATGATCTCTCCTTGTCAAAAGGTCTCATATGGGGAGATGAAATCTCTGCCCTTACGGTATTGCGGAACTCCTTTAACTCCTCTGTAGGTTATCTACAAAGGGTCCTGATCTAAGAGTAGTGATAAGGTGATGCAGTGCCACTTCGGGGTTAAGGTTACGTATATTCAGCATCATCTTACTAAAACATTCGATGAATACCCTTAAAGATTCCACTCTCTCCTAATGAATGTTGACCAAAGCTAAAGAGTTAAGGTGACGAGGCTTGCTCGTAGAAAATTGTGTTCCAAAACAAGCGACTAGTGTCTCGAAACAGTCTATAGACCTTGAAGGCAGGCGAGTGAACCAGCTTAAGGTCGAGGCTTTCAAAGATGTTGGGAATACATGGCAAAAGATGGTGTCATCTAATGTGTACAACCCCAGCTGTGTTGTGAAGACATCGACATGTTCACCAGGATCCATAGTTTTGTCATATCGATCCATAATAAGACCTTTCCACTTGAGGGGAAGTTCTACCTTCATTATCCCATTTACAAAGGGATGTCGTCTTGACTTCCCTACTCCTTAAAAGTTTTGATTGGTCACAATATTTTCCCGTGACTCTTCTCTCCACGTTGTATCTCCCTCCACCTCAGTTTGTTATTAGCATGATGTTATCGCATCTCGACAATTGAAGGAAAAATCGTGACCGATTTATCTAAAATAACATTGTGAAAAACCTAAGTTCCCTTCACCAATTTTCATACTTTTTGTGCTATTTCCTTCTCAATTACACTTCACAATCTAAATCTACTTCGCACCTATATATTAGGCAATGACTTAAAAGTCATTGCCTAAAATAGGAATAAGCCATGATTTTTTTTAATTATTAGTTATATACTGAGTTTTATTTTCTTTTAACCCAAAATGTATAGTAAAAGCATTGCTTAGTTGTTTTAAGCAATGTATTGGAAAATGTATATAGTTATAGGCAATAATTATTAAAACCTAGATAGTTTATACCACATTTAAAGTTTGGGTAGTTTATACCATTATTTAAAAGTGTGGGTAGCTTAGACCACATATTACAAATGATAGGTAATTTAACTCTAAATATTTCAAATTACCATCACGTGACCCATTAATAATTAAATCGTTGTAAGGTGTGGCATAGGCAAGGTGGGATAAGTCACAATTGGATTATGGCATTTGGGTTGCTACATTCTTAAGTGGAAAAGTTACAACTTGACTATCACTATAACTTTTGTCCTAGTGGTAAGTGTTTGATTCAACAATATGTATCTATACAATTAAATTTTTAAACATAGTAAGTTCATTGTTCTTCTATTATCTCCTTACTCTTCATATTCTTCCTTTACTTGTGAAGTTGAGAACTTTGTAATTTATGATTTGATTGTTTTGAAGTTATAAGCTTGTATGTGATTAAACTCTTGAAGTTGTAGCTCTTTGATATTTTCTTTGGATTTCAAGTCAATTCCAAGTAAGGAGAATTATTTTATTTTACTTTACCTTACTTTCTTTTAAGTTGTATTTTGAATTATGGATGTAAGTTGAGAATTTATGATTTGAATAGATATTGATAGTTGTGTGAGAGGAAAATATGTGATTATTGTTGGATAATCTTTAATTTTGTTAGATAATCTTTAGATTATGTTTTAGATTACGGAGTTGTTTTTATTTAGCAAAGTGATAGGGTATTTTATATTTGGTGAATTAATTTTAAGTTAATTGTTATTTTAGTTAGTTGGAGTATCTAAGATTTAGTTTGATAATATCACATACTATATAAGATTAGATTAAATTAAGATTTAGTTTGGTTTGTAATTGGCTATATAGTAGCCCATTCTCCATCAATGAAAAACATCACATTGAGTTACTTTGCATATTCTTCTTATGTGTGTGAGTTTTTTCCAACAAAGTGGTATTAGAGCTTTATGTTCTGAGTATCGAGTGAAAAAGAGAGAGAGAGTGAAACAGTGTGAGAAAGGAAGAAAGGAGTGTGCCTGAGTGAGAGATGGCTAAAGTTGTGAATGGTATGATGGTGCTGCAATTGATGAAGAAAACCAATTATGATAATTAGTGTTTGTAGATGAAGATCTTTCTGGGATACCAAGATATTTGGGATATAGTGGAGACCATGTACGAAAAACCCACGAAGGACGCAAATAAGATGGTGGCCCAGGGTACCACGTTGAAGAAGACACGAGTGAAAGACAGTCGACTTTGTATTTTTTGTACAATGTTATGGACGGCTTCGAGAAGATTGCAAATGTTGCACCTTCAAAGGAAGCATGGGATATTCTGGAGGTTGTATACAAAGGGAACGACTAGGTCAGACAAGTCTGACTTCAAGCTCTCAGAGGAGAGTTTAAAGGGTTGAAGATGGAAGATAAAGAGTAGGTAACTGAGTACATAACTCGGGTAGAAAAGGTGGCTAACCAACTTGGCAGGAATGGAGAGCCAATGCTAGTAAGCCGGTTGTGGAGAAAATATTGAGGTCATTGACAAATGATTTCGAGAGCATCGTATGTGCCATCGAGGAGTCGAAGGACCTGGCAATTCTCTCAGTGAAAGAACTTGCCGAGTCATTGGAGGCCCATGAACAAAGGAGAGGGAAGAAGCACAAACCGCATGATCAAGCACTACAGGCGCAACTTGATTTGAATGAAACTCAAAATACTCAGAGTTGAGGTCCTAGAGGCAGAGGACGAGGTGGAAAAGAACAAGGTGACCAAGGTCGAGGAGGACGAGGTCGAGGTGGACGTGACAGAGATAATGTTGAAGAGAGCACAAATCAAACCAGGCAGCAGAATTGTCATGGTCGTGGTCAAGAAAAGGGCCAAGGAGATCGATCCAAGTCAGAAGTGGAATGCTTCAAGTGTGGCAAGTACGACCATTACGCAAAAGAATGCAAATCGACAAGTTGCTACAATTGTTGCAAGTTTGGTCATATAGCAAAATATTGTCAATCGAAAAAAAAAGGAGAAAAATATTCTCATAGAGGAAGACAATGGGGAGGAGATAAGGATTTTAATGATGATGCAAAAATCAGATGTCAAACTCAAGAGCGGTAAATCAAAAGCTGAGTGGCATTCAGGTTATGTGAAGAAAAGGAGATCAGGTGACGAGCTTAGTCTTGGTTGTTTAAACTCAGTCTGGTATATAGATACTAGAGCGAGCAATCACATGTGTGGAGATGAGAGTTTCTTCAATGAACTCACCAAGATGAAGGCCGAATTAGTGTCATGTGAAAATTATTCTAAGATGGTGATAAAAGGGTGTGGAACAATTCGGCACATGCATAAGGATGGACGAGTTGGAGAAATCAGGGATGTCTACTATGTTCTGGAGCTGAAGAGTAATATTTTAAGCATAAATCAGATAGTGAAGAAAGGAAACTCGATTCTAATAAAGAACTAGGTACTTTACTTGAAGGACAAGCATAGTCAGCTAACAACTTGGGTAGAAAAGAAGAAAAATTAGATGTACAAATTGGATTTGAGCATCTTGCAGAAAAGGTGTTTGAAACGTGTGGACAATGAAGACGTATAAATAGTTCGTAAAGCTTGGTAGAGAGTGTAGAGATCTCAGACAACCCAAAAAAGGACTTGGAGAGCTCGGTGGAGTATGTAGAGAGCTCAATGGAGCATGTGGAGAGCTCATTGGAGCATGTGGAGAGCTTAGTTAGCTCGGTGGGAAGTCTGAATAGCTTGATTAAGTCGGTGAAGTAAGTGGAGTGCCCAAATCGTTCAGGGGAGCAAGTGAACATCTCAGAAAGCTTAGCAAGGAGCCTAGGTAGCTTGGTAGGAAGTCTAGATAGCTCGGATAGCTCAGATCTTGAACAAGAAGAGCAATTACGTGTTGAGAAGGATCTGAGAGTTGTACTGGAGGTGCAAGATGAGATGTGGCAATTGTCCGATCTCTTAAAGAGAGCTCGGTCTATTCAGAGGAACCTAATTAATGACAAGTTGGCCATAGAGAGAATAAAGAACCCAACATAGGGTAAGTCAGCCAAGGTTAAGATGGAGTCGGTTAAAGAGAAGATCAAGTCAGCCAAAGAAAAAAGCAAGTCGGCTAAAGAGATAGAAGATTGTTCGGGATGAGAGAAGAAAAAAAATTAAGATTATGAGGGAGTTTTGTTGGATAATCTTTAATTTTGTTAGATAATATTTAGATTATGTTTTAGATTATAGAGTTGTTTTTATTTAGCAAAGTGATAGGGTATTTTATCTTTGGTGAATTAATTTTAAGTTAGTTGTTATTTTAGTTAGTTGGAGTATCTAAGATTTAGTTTGATAATATGACATACTAGATAAGATTAGATTAGATTAAGATTTAGTTTGGTTTGGTAATATTTGGTTTGTAATTGGCTATATAATAGCCCATTCTCCATCAATGAAAAACATCACATTGAGTTATTTTGCATATTCTTATCGTGTGAGTGAGTTTTTTCCAACCATTATGATTATGATATGTAATCAATGTATATAATTTCATTGTTTGGTTAATAAGTTGTAAATGAATAATTCTATTTGGCTTAATTTTGGACTTAATGAAAGTTATTAGAGTGAAACCATATGTCATGTTTTGTCTTGATCTTGAACAACGATGTTATGTGCATAATGGTTTGTTTTGAATTCTTAGACAAATGTTAACTTAGAGATAAAAACTAGACATGCTGTAATGGAAATAACTTATGTTGATTATGAAATTTAGTTCAAGAGTTTATACAATGGTTCCAATAAAAAAAAAGGAAATTTGAGTTTTGAAAGATCAATTTGTGAAGGAAGGATTTGAAACTTGAGTTTTAGGTTTTCAAGAAAGTGTTGTAATAAAACATTTTTTACTAGCGTAGATAGTTGTATAAATGATGCATGTCTTGATGAAAAATCTGAAGCCGTGTTAGAGTTTCTTTTGTAGCTATGTTGGAGGTTATATTTATTTACAAATTTCTGATTTCTTAAAAACTAAACTTCGCTTTACAATTTTTTTTTTTAATATCTTGATCATGAAAATTTTCCACTTACCAAACTCTAATTAGACCAAATATTTGTTTAACCTTTTGAGGACCTACATTGAGATATTATAGTTAAATCACAATAGTAAAAACTTTGTTAATCAAAGGTTATGAAAGTTAGAGTTTTTCTATCATCTTCAAGTTACGATCTAGATTGTTCACGTACGTTTTCTCAAAATATCTATTACCAGTGATTAGGGATGGTAACGGGGCGAGGCAGGACGAGTTTCGCTATCTCATACCTATCTATAGAAAAAATTCATTTGCATACCCAAATTCAACTATCAAACTTTTGTCTCATCTCCATCACCACTAGGTGACGAGGTATAATCTCGTACTCATACCTATACCAATTTTCTTACTACTTTATTATTAATTTTAATTAATTTTTATAAAATAATAAAAAATTACAATAAATGAAACATAATATTATCAAATATTCAATATTACGAGGAAAATTGTTTCTTCGATATCAAATACTTTGAAATAAATTATAATTGTTTGCATTTTAGATTAGAATACCAAATAAATTTTCATGAAAACCAAAACATTTATTAAATTTGCAAACATTAATGAAACCTAGTTGATAAAATTTAAAAATATTTTAAAAAATATATAAAAGGCAAACAAATATTCAAATTAAAATATATTTTTTAAATGTTTGTTTACTTCAATTTTTTAAATTCTAATGAATCTCTTTTTTATAAACTAATAAAAGTTATAATACATCACTTGATCAAAATGACGCAAAGAACAAACAATAAACATTATAATAAAATTTTTGACATAGATTTTGTATCTTTTGAACTCCAATATATGTTGGATGGTGATAAAAAAGTATTCATGGCAATTACATTAAATTTTTATATTGTAGTAAATAAAATTTATTTACACAATTATAGTGAAAAAATTACAGTATGATTGATAATGAGTTAGAAAATAAAAATAATTAGATAAAATATATTGAAATAGTATTCTACATGATGAAAATAAACAACAAATAAAAATATTAAAAAATTAACAAATGTGTGTCTTATAAAAAATTTGAGAGACTAATGAAAGAAATCGCACAAAGAAAAACAAAGGTACAATTAAGGGTATGATAAGATGAAAAATACCTTAGAGATTTAAGCAAATTTTTCGAATATCAACATATATACTCAATGGTTGAGAAATAACGAAAATTGTTTTAGCGAAACAAGAGTTCTTCAAATGAAAAAAAATGCATAATAATAAGTAAATAATATTTTTTTTTATATTACCTAGTAAATGAAAGGTTTATGCTATTAAACACTTAAATTGAGAGTATTAAACATTCTCTTGTGAAAGGAAAATATATAATAAATAAAAATATTAAAAAATAATAGAAATATTCAAATGTGAGACATAACATTTTTTTAATTGACATACATCATTTTAACATAATTACATAAAGGTTATGTTAAGATGAAAATATATATTGGAGATGCGAATTAGTTTCATGACAAATCAAATAATTAGAAGAAATAAAAAATAAAAAGTATATATATACACATGGTTACTTAATTAATTGTGAATATTTTAATAATTTAAATAGGGCAGAGCTATGGCGGAGACGGGTGATGGCGGGGATATGTACATCCCTATACCTATCCCCATACCCAATTGAAAAATTCAGAGATTTCTCATACCCATACCCATACCCAATTAATGTGGGGATTCTTCGTCAAAACGGAGACAGGTTCAAGCAATACCCACGGAACGAGTTTATTTGTCATCTATACTAGTGACACTAATTTAATTAACATAATAGAGTTATTAGTTCAATTAAAAATTAAAACCTATATGATTAAAATTTAATCTAGAAGTTAGGAAAAAATGTACATAACTTTGTCTTGTACCGCTTGAAAAGGGCCTAGTTAGGCCCATAGGCCCATTAGGGTGGAGCCCTTAAGATTTAGGTCATCCCTCCACCGCTGTAATGTGTGCCTAAAACACTTAAAGTCTACTTTTACATCTTTCTTAAATATTCCTATGATTGAAAGAGGTTATTTTCATCTTTATTAAGTTCATTTTTTTTTTTTCATTTTGAATGTGATTTCTCTTACCCTTGCTATTCTTCTCAACACAAATATTGTTGTGAGAATTCTATTTTTGGTCCATTAAAATGTTTTTAACTTGTATTGTTGTGATATAAATGCTTAAATATGGTATATTGTTGGAATGTTTTTTTAAAAAGCCTGAAGATCATATGACATGTGAAAATGCAAACTTTGATGAATATGTGATGAGATATTGATGTTGTAAATATGATATTAGATGTTGAATATATACGTAATATGATCAGGGACAATCCTTCTTAAAGATCAGAGTTGTGACCATGGCTCCTTACAATTTTTTTATTTTGTTTTTTAAATATATTTTAAAATTATATTTTTATATTATTATTGTTAAATATAGAAAAAAAAATGTAGAGTTAATTTTTCTTGTGTCTAAAATAAACATAGGCTAAATATATTTATAATAAAGAGTGATACAAATATATATGATAATCAAACATAAATATGGTAAATAAAAAATGTTATTATAAAAGATGTCAATATTTTCTACCAATTTCTAAACATGTTTATAAATATGCATAATAATTACAAATAGCTTTTAATCTCTATAAGAGAATATTAAGTTACAAAAATAAGTAATATATATATATATATATATATATATATATATATATATATATATATATATATATATATCTATATATATATATATATATATATATATATATATATATATATATATATATATCAGTCGACGTTGAGGTCCACATAACTAGTATCGACGCCTATTAAGTGTACAAATGTCTGCATCCTGTTAGTATAAAATGCAACTAAGCTCGAGCCTCGGGTTAGCCATGTGTAGATGATATGATATCTATCATCAGCATAGGAGAACCATCTTTTAGGTGAACCTGTAAGCAATAAATGAGGTATTATATTGAAATACTAAATCAAACATAAAAAAATAATTACTTTACTTGCACAAATTGAGAACCATGAACATGTCCTATACATATTAGTTTGTGTTGTCTTGAATCATTAGGTGGTCTGGTACGCAGTGGAAAAATTATAATAATTTGGCATGATGATAAGCAGACTAAGATGACATTATATCAATTAGCAATAGCATAACCCATATTAGGTATCCATTTATCCATATTAGCCTGTATATAATGATAAATATTGGTTAAGCAACATATTTGTTCAAAGTAAAAAGTAAAGTTTAAGGAAACAAATATAACGTTCCCCTTCTTGCGACTCTACTAACAAAGACTTCCTTAGGTCTTCAAGACGGTCATAAGATCCCAATAATCTTGCATATTCATCACGTCATTGACTAAGTTCTTTAAATAGTTCATGTCAGATTAGGAGCCACGATTCCTCACCCATTCCTAACAAGGCAGTAATACATTTGTACCCACAATGACTATCAGCAACCACATCAACAACGTTGACAATGTAAGGGTGACATATAGGATGAAACTAATCTAACATGGGAATTGAACTTTGTTGTGTAGATCCCAAAATTTCATCACATTTTCTCTTAGATTTCATGTCATTTTTCAAGTATTGACTACTCTGTGTGGAAACGAAGGTGTTGACATGCTCAATGTAGGATGGATTACGCTCAGTAGACTGTTCAGATTGATGAAGTTTTTTTTATTTTGGGCACCTTTGGTTTTAAATTTTTCCATTGGAGGTACCATTGATGTCATTGCAAGAGACGTAATTTCAAGTAACTTTTGTTTGATTGTTACTTTTCCTACAATGTCCACTTCACTGAAACGATTGACCACGATATCAATTTCCTTGTCAATGCATAACCTTGGAAGCGATTCATTTGATGAAATATTTGAAAAGCTTAATCTAGTCCACATTATATGAAGGACAATTGGAGGAATCACCCCATGCACATATCGTGTTAATTCACAAGCACATGGTAGACCATACGTTGCTAAACTCGCAATGTCAAATCCTATATGCATGACTCGTTCGACCTCATCAACAATGAGTCATAAAGCATGTCTAGATGCAATTCCAACTAATCTTTTATACATGCTTCCCTTATACCCGTCACTTCTCAGATTTAAACTTTTTTCAAAAGATGCCTTGATTTCATTATGTTGGAGGATAATCACATTATGAATTGCATCCCAACACGAGCATAGGTCTCCTATACTGCTTCCCAAAACTTTCTTCAAGCTTTAGTGGGCAGACTCAACCTTATTAGATTTAACATAAACATTATCATAAGTGAAATAAGAGGACAACTAATGCAAATGACAATGAAACATACATGTTTGATGTTGTGTTTCCTATATGCATTACTCAATTTGTCCATGCCTTTACAAAGATTTTTTTGTATGGAATAATCCAACTTTCATTCACATATTCAAAGAATTAATGCCATGAAATACAAACATCACGAAGGCGCTCAACACAATCAGTGAAGGTCGACTCAACTTCACAATACATTACATTTTCCCATGCTTCTATCACAACATCCCACCATGTGTCAACAGAATTGATTAACATATTGCACTTCGCTTGGACATTTTTCTGAATATGGAATCGACATAGGAGATGATAACAATCAGGAAATACAATGGCAATAACATTCAACAAAGCAAGATCTTTGTCACTCACAATTACTTATGGACCATGTAACATCCCGACCGGATATTACGGATTTAAAATAATAAAATAATAAATTAATAAATAAACCTCATTTATTAAAATGTCATTTCCCAAAACACGGCAAATTTAAAACATTATTCAATACGCCAAAATTCGATTAAAGCTAAAGTAATAATCTTATTACAATTTCCAAAATCCGACAAAACAAAAGAAAACATAATTTATTTCCCAGCTCAAGTCCCTAAGCTAGCCCTTTCTCTGTCTCTATGCATCGCCAACATCACCTGTAATATTATCTGCTCACGTGTAATAAATCACACGATCATCACCAAATACAAGCAGAAGAGTGATCTCATAATGAAAATAACACATACATTAACAATATCAATTACCCAACTAATTTAGTCTTGTTAGTTCTTGGCCAAGACTTTAACCCCCAAGGCTTTTCAACCTTCAATCACACAAATAGTTAGCCTTGGACTCAGGATTTATGATGCTCGCAACCTGCCCACTCGTGGTCCTGCCTCTACGAACCTCCTCGCTCGTAGTCCTGCCCTATGAACCTCCCCACTCGTAGTCCTACTTTACGGACTTGCCCGTCCGTAGTCCAACACACGTGATCCACCAGCTACGTACCTCCCCGCACGTAGCATCTCTTAAGTGTGAGCACGGAACATACGAACCTACATCGCTCGTATCTCCATACGAGAGTAACAGGATATAAACCTCTCTGCTCATATTGTCACGTGTTCACCACCATCCATGAACCTACCCGCTCATGGCACAACATCTCCTGATCCAAGTCTGCATCATTGCGTCCAAACAACACACATAAGTCAAACCCGCAGCACTATTGCTTGGCACGGCCTGAGCGCCGCTAGGCGAACCTTGTGCAAACCGCCTAGCGAAACAACCTCGTCGCCAGGCTCCATCCAGACGCACTATTTTAAGGTCTATCGCCTGGCGGAGCACACCTTGCCGCCAGGCGCCATGCGGTCAGGGACACCCCTACTGGTCCTATCGCCTGGCGGACACTCGTAAGTCGCCAGGCGCCATACCAGTAGCGCTGTTCTGCTGGTTTTGGCATCCAAGTTAGGTCGCTCCTTAATCCAGAATACTACCAAAGGTATTACCACACCTTCACATATCAGGACATGATGCTAACTACCCAGCCATACCACAATCCATTCAATTACCTATAACTCATATTCATAGGTCCATGTATTCTAGACATTTAATTCACCATAGCATGAGATACGTGCATCACAAAACAGTAATCATTCCAAATGGGTGAGTGCAAACAATTAAGTACCTACAATGTCATACAATTAAACACCACGCACAACCATAATTCTTACACCAAAACTCCTAAGAAAATTTATCATCATAAAACCAAAAATACTACAATAATGAATGCCATATTTTCCAAACTACAGACCTTAAATCAACGATCCGACCGGTCAAAACCAAGCATGACATGTTATGGACCAACTGTCCAAATTTGAGCTTAATCCAACGGTTAACGAGTCAAGAAAGTAAATTTTACTACAACTACGCAAATCAGAAAAAAAATGTAGTCACAAGCGACCAAGTCACTCGCCCAGCGACCATCGACGCTTCCAGAATCCGAAAAACAACGTGAAACATCACATTTTTATGAATCTTTAAACCCCTAACTTGGAAATACGCAAAATAGCATTGTACCTCACCAATTCATAGTTAATCATTCACAAAATTTCAAACCATACCTTTCAATTTTCCATTCTAGGTGCATTTAACATCATTGCATCAAAATTCAATCAACTAACTAAACAACTACAAGGGTAAAGCTGCATATACAACTTACACTCAATTAAACCATACTGTTATGAGAATCCATTTCATTTACCCTTAAGCACCGAAACCTCTAATTCCAATTTGCTTTCTTTGCTTCACACCTCAAATGTTCATAGTAACAACTCTAACTTACAAAGCATTTTAATACCAACAAATCCATAAAATAGTCATAGAATCTCAATCCACCAACCATAATTTCTAAGAACATAGTCGCACCACCAACCACCATTTCCAAAAATCTTTAAACCTCATATACTACATTGAACTTGCGATTATGTATAGAAAACAAAGATGCACTTACTGCTACTAAACCAAAACTTCAACTTTAATCCAAAATTAAAAATCACAATACCCCTCCAAGTCCATACCAAGAATTTAATAATCTTAAAATCTTGAGATATATTAAATCAAAGAAACAAAAAAATGTTAAAAGCCTCTTACAATTCATCAACAATACACCCATGAATCCAATCGAACACTTTGTTAAATTCATTGAACACCAACCCGTCAAAATCCCCAAAATCCCAATATTTTTCTCAATCAAACATATCTTGATATTACAAGATAAAAATACAATCACATATTCACATAAATGATACCAAGTTAGCTCCCCTTACCTGGATAATTCTTGCTCACTTGGAAGAATTAGGATCTCTGTTGTGGCACCACTAGTCCAACCTTGGACTTCTCCCAATGCACTTGATGCTCTGCTCAATTCCCCTCAAAATCACCTTCAAACTCTCTCTTTCTTTCTCAGTGCCAAATTCGTGTGCCCTTTTTGCTCCCTCACTTTTCCTCTCTTTCTTCTCCAAAAATCAACTTAATTAGACCATTAACTAAGCCTTAATGCTTGTTAATGAGATGAAAACGAAAATGGCTTTGAATGTGGAGTTAATGGCCATTCAAAGACCATTACTGGCTCTAGGCTGCCCATCTTGCAGCTAGGTTTTCTCTACCCTTTCATATTCTTTCCAAAAGAAAATTTGACAAAAAATAAAGTTTAATTCATTCTTAACAAGGTTTGAACACACAACCATTCAATCACAAAGCAAGTTCACAACCAATTCATGTTTCATGATAATTCTTATAATTTTAGGATTACATTATCACTACTCACATTCAATCATAACATTAAAATAATACACATTTTAAAATATCATACAATTAGCATACATAGGACTTAAACCCAAGTCCTCTCAACCAAACCAAGTACTCTTAACCATTTAAGCTAGTACTTTTCCACATCATAATAATTCGCATTAAATGCTGTAAAGTCTCCTACTATGCACATTTATTAAATAATTATTTATTTAAGTATTTAAATTTCTCGTGTTTTACATGAATAATCCTCCAAGTCTTTCTAAAGCTCAAGTAAAATTAGATTGTTGTTCACTAAATATGAATGCAAACCTAGCAGAGAAAGTCAACCTTGTCACATCCCGGTCGAATATTATTAATTTTTCTCAAATAAAAATAAAATAGATAATAAATACGCCTTAATTTAAACTGCCTTTTTTCCAAAAACGAGGGAAAATGAAACTTTTATTAAACTCATTCATCTAAAAACCATAAAGTTCTAGTAATCATTACAAGTTCATAAACCAATCGAAATATTGTTTACAAAATATCCAAAATCTATAAAACAATAAAACTTTATAAAAGCTTTCCCACACTAGCCCCACTCCGACTCTATGCCTCACCAGCATCACCTGCAACATCATCTGCTCCCGTGTAATGAATTACACGATCATTGTCAAACACAAGCAGATAGGGTGAGCTAACATTATATATATATATATATATATATATATATATATATATATATATATATATATATATATATATATACAATTCAAATATTTATGCACACACACATCAAAGGAACTTTATCCTTTGATTCCATACCACATGACTACCACCATGTTATCCATGTTCTACATCTTTAGATGATAACCTCTAGATATCCTTTCTTGCCACCACCTACAAGCCACAATATGTAGAAACACGTGAGGGAATATCATGGTACAGACCACACTTCGTAATGTCATGTGGAGTTCCCAATACGAATCTCAATTCGTACTCTCGACACAAGATTAGTACATCACTGGCCACAACCTGTGATTGCTAAATCACATGGAGACCCTTCGTACGAGCCACAACTCGCACACTCACACTGGTAACACTCGTCATTCCGAGCCACAACTCAAAGAATGCTAGTGTTCATCCTCCATCCCAAGCCACAACTCAAGAGATGTCATTCCGAGCCACAACTCAAGGAATGCCTCGTGTTTACCCTCTATCTCGATCCACAACTCAAGGGTTACCATTCTGAGTCACAACTCAAGGAATGCTTTAGCAAGTCCATCTTTAAGGTATCACCCTAATCTTTGTAGACCACGTACATCCAAATCACATAAGCTTCTGCCCCTGCTTTATCGCATGGAATTGCTCCAAAGCCGCTAAGCGAAAATTAGTTGCAAACCGCTTGGCGGAAGCCACAACCCGCTAGGCACCAATCGCCTCTAAACATCACTGGATTCCTAGATATCGCCTGACGGATCCATTCCCACCATCAGGTGCCTGTACGCTGTAGAGCCCACTGCTTCTCCAGTTGTCGCCTAACGGGACGTCCACATCGCGAGGCACTAAGCGCTCCAGGTCCTCTATGGTTTTGTAGCTATCGCCTAGCGACTCCATGCCCACCGCCAGGCGCTACCCCAGTAATGCAAATTTACTGGTTTTAGGCACAACATAACATATTGTATCCTCAATCAATGCATCAAAAGCCATAGTAGCTTTCACCAAGTTACTTACATCATATCTTACAATATTTATTTCCACACTTCTTAGCTTATTACCAATGTTCCTATTTCCATAGTTTCACTACCCAAGTATACCAATAATTAGATTTGCTTAAGATCAAGCTTGCTCATCTACAATATGCCACAATCAACTCATACTACCTATATCCCATCATTGTTCCCCAAATATTACCTCAATCTCTCTCTAATTACAAGTAACATAACAATTATACTTTAGCCTATAATTATACCCCATATTCATTTGAGTCAACTCTGCATACCGAATCCAACTCCTATATTAGATTCTGCCTCTCAATCAAACCAGTCTTTGTTTTAAAATTAAACCTCTATTGCACTATGACGATATTATATTCTCTCTACACCAACATGGAATTTAGCATTCTCCCATAATCTCTCCTCATGCATTACTTATCCTATTTAGCACCATATTCAGCCTATCGCCATCCACCTTCCATACCCCAATTGACTCAACCTAAATTCTCCAAACTGCATCGTACACCTAAAACACCCAGTGGACTCTGGTCTGAAATGGCGCCTGGCGGCAGGTCAAGTGCCACCAAGCGGTGCATAGAATTCTGGAAATTTCTAGCAACTCCTAGACCTGCGAAGGCTCCAAAACTTAATGGTCATTCCCCACTATCTCCAAATTTTTGTGGTCTATTATGTTTCCCACAATGCACATAATTGAATTTGCATCCAACAAACAACTTCTCCACACAATTCACACTGTAATTATTCTCTCAACCCCAAAATACCCAATCATTAAAAACCTAATATGCTTATATTTACTATTTCATCTAGTTACTTCCAATCACTTCCTAATTTGCTACTTATGAACAATTTACAATATAACCAGTTCTTAAGAACTCTCTTTCCTCGATCAGAACAAGCTAGAAATCAGGAAACATAAAAATCGTGCCAAATTGGCTCGCGTCGCCTGGCGACAGTTCATCGCCACCAGGCGGTTCATAGCAGATGTACATAAACTGGGAAATTTGGCATGAGTTGCCTGGCGGCTTTGAAGGCCCGTTAGGCGGTTTCTAGAAAATTTCCAAAAACATCAAATTACACAAAATTTTTCACAACTCAGGTTTCAAATTAAACAATGGTCAGTCTCAAAAAATCTCTCTCCCTCCCTCAATTGTCCTCTTAATCATGCCTTAATTAAGGTTAATGGCCATAAACGAAAATTGACATTAACTGAGCATAGTCTGCTCCTTCACATTCATGTCGAAAAGAAATTTGGCAAAAAGGAACCTATTTCGCGTAAGCCAAGATTTAAACACACAACCATCCAATTTCAAAGCAAGTGCACAACCAATTCAACAAATTCATGTTTCATGATAATTCCTATAATTCTATGATTATATTATCACTCATCATGATCAAGCATATTATCAAAATAATAAACAATTAGCATATTCAAGTCCTTTTATAATAATAAAGTACTTTCAGCCATTTGAGTTAGTATTATTCCACATTATAAAACTCTGCATTAAATGTCATAAAGATTCGTACTACCCGCATTTATTAAATAATTATTTATTTAATTATTTAAATTTCTCGGGTCTTACAAACCCTATAGATGTGACCCTAACTATCTCAAGTAATGACAATCATTATTTGTTGGTTTTGTAGGTGGTATCCATCAAGAATATAATATTAAATGCATTCAACAATTTAACGGACTTGGGATGTGTCCAAAACAAATCACTAACCGCCTTAGATTCATCTTGACATCTACTTCAATGGATGTAATTATCACGATCTAACAGCATCATCAAGTGCTGTAATTCATTTCTTGAACCTTTCAACGATCTTTTATAAGTGTATCTTGCATTATATACCTATTTTATCGTTGTGACATTACACTCATTATTTTGTTTGAGAGTGGGTAGAATATTTGCAGGCTTGACTTGACTCTTAGACATATCAACAAGCAAGGACTGTTCAAAAGATTTTAACCTCCGAGCAAATAGGTGACCAATTAACGTTTGAGACATATCATGGTTATGATATCCGCAGATTACCTTCAACATCTAACCATCTCCATTACTAATTGGTTTGCCTATCAGTTTAAATGGACAATCACATTTTCTTGTGTCAGAAACACTAGGCTGAACATCAGATTTGTACTTCCTATACTTATCACCCCTTTCACAACCTAACAATACATACGTTTTGCTTCCAGGTTGACTAATAGTTTTGTTAGATCTTATAGTCACAACAACAAAAACCAAGATCAAATGTTATCCCTCGAACCCACTTAATCAACTCATCTCGTGTTAAAAATATTTGCTCAGTCGTGAAATTATTTGTATAGTCTCCCTCGCATATCTCATTTATAAAAGAAGAGAAATATGAGATGAAACTCGAATTTACTTATGATTCCATGAAAGTTAAAGGGACATCATCCATCCTAGATAACTTTCAGTACTTATAACCTAACATCGGTATTCAATACCAATTCTTTAAACAATAAATAATATAAAAAGAAAATTAAAATATTCATGACAAAAAAATATAAAACATAATAAAATAAAATAAATAGTAAACCGTAAAAAAATACTAATTCTAACTAAATAAAACTAAAACAATAAAAAATAAAAATATTCATTCAACAATAAAATAAATATATAACATAAATAAATACAAAAAATAAAGGATAAATAATAAAATGTAAAAAAATACAAATTAAAACAAAAAAATTAAAGAATAAAAAATATTAAAAACTTTAAAATATTCATGAAAAAAAATAAACACAAAACATAACAAATTATAAAAAAACATAAATATTCATGCAAAAAAATAAACATAAAACATAAATTAAGAAATTAAAACATAAATAAATACTAAAACGTAAACAAAATACCGATTAAAACAAAAAAAAAATACAATAAAAATATAAAAGTAAAATTAAAATATTCATGAAAAAAAACATAAAACATAAAAAAATAAAACATAACTAAATACTAACACTAAAACACTAAAATGCAGAAGATACCAATTAAAAGAAAAAAGTTTGATTTTTTTTTTTATTAACGGGAGTAAATTTCTAGAAAGAACGAACAATGCAATCGGAAGCCCACATCTGGTCACCACCACTTCCGAAAAACAATTAACACACCACTTTCGAAGCATTTTAATAACAGAAAATCGGACATCCGGTTAACTTCATATCTGGATGTTCACTTCTGGAAGAGTGTGAATATTAAGTAGTCACTTCCAGAATAGTTTACTACTAGAACTTGACTTCCGACCATTATAATTCCAGATATCTACTTTTGGAAGTGCGGTGATTTGTTTTCTTCCTTTCTGGAAGTCTACTTCTTTCTATAGTTTTTTTTTTTTTCTAGAAATTATTTCTGTGAATGTGACAAACCGGAAGTCCACATCCTGTAAATTTGCTAACCGGATGTTCACCTCCGGAGAAGGTTAAAAACCATCAACTCAATTTTTTTTATCAGCTTAGTTTTTTTAACATTCTACCACCTCAAATATATAATAAATAAATCTAAATCTAACGTTACAATACATACTTTTTTTTTTCTGTGAATGAAGGTTTAAATGGTGAAATAGAAATAAATCTGAGAACAAAGCAACTGAAAAATCCTCTTCAAAAACTATGACACAACAAGAAAAAAAGGTTTTTAACTTATGCGGCGAAAGTGAAAGGGAAAGAGATTTACGGATGCAGCGTCGTAATATAACATTTACCATCATTTAATAAGTTTGTTTGCGGAGTGACCAAACTCTGAAACTTCATCATTGCTTAATTACTACTCTTACCTTATTCACTTTTTAATTTTAATTTAATTTTTCAAAAGGCATAAATGGAACACCACAAATTTTTGGAGGTGCAGAAGAAATATTGGGGATGCAGGAAGAAAACCCCTAGTTTCATTTTTTAAATAATCTATCTAATAAAATAAAATACATTTGAGAAAAATTTATTATACGGTTAAATATGTTTTTAGACCTTGAACTTTGACCCAAAATTAAAATGTGTTCCTGTCCGAAACTTCGATATATTTTTCTCTAAACTTTAAAAATGAATGAATATAATCATTTTAATCCTATTATATTGACCTTTTTTTACATGTTAACTTTTTTTGACATGTGGAACGCATTTCATGTTAGTATTGGAGTTGTTTATACTGTTTGATACATTTCCAGTTCAATATCTACTGGAAAAAACGTTCAACACCTGAAAAAAGAAAAAATTAACATAATTAGGTTAAAAGAATTATATTCATTTATTTTCTAAAATTTAGAGATTAAAATATATCAAAATTTTAAACAAAGACAAATTTTAATCTACTTAAATACTAAGAAAACAAACTACTAGGGAATTTCCCCCAAATACCCATATCTAAATTTTTGACACGTGTTCATTTTACTGGTCTTTTAGTCATTTATTATCCATCAATTACGAAATTAACCCTATTTATTTCTGTGACACGTGTTCGAAACTTTGGTTATTTGGTCATTAAAAGCTTTGTATCAGAAAACTGTCTCAATTGACATGTTTAGCCTCCATGTATAAGTCTTTTGTTCATTTTGTGGAGTGGTATTTGTGGATTTTTCCATTTTCCCACTACTTTGTTAATTTTTAAGGCACTGACAGAGTCATTGATGGACGTGGTGCATAGATTTATGAATTGCTCTGGAAGCTTATGTTTTATAATCATGGAGCTTCGGTTAAAATTGGTTCAAAATTTCTTCAATTTCCTTCCCACCCACCATTGCATTTGATGGTAGGTCATTTTTTGTTGTCTTTATTGTGGACGTTTTTTTTTCATATTCTCCTATTTCTCTTATAATTGTGGATATATGATATTTGTGTTGTTTGTTCAAGGTTGAAGCTTGAAGGATATTTTCCTTTTTGTACTTATTTTTGGGCATAGAAAGATTAAAGGTTAGTTTTTTTTTTTTTATCTATGTTGGCATGTTCGTTGGGTTCATGTTGTGATTTTTTTTGTGAAACAAATTTTGATTTTTTGTTTTTGTTCTTATGTTACATACCTTTTCTGGTTTCTCCTCTTCTTTGTTACTTCTTCTATAAATTGATCCATGAGTTGTTTGTTCAAGGTGGAGGCCTGACGGATATTTTTTTGTACTTATTTTCAGGCCTTAAAGGTTAGTATTTTTTGTTTACCTATGTTGGTATTTCGTTTGGGTTCGTGTTGGGATTTTTTTAGTGAAACAAGTTTTGATTTTTTTTTTCATCTACTACAGACCTTATCTGGCTTCTCCTTTTCTTTTCTTACTCTTTTTATAAATTGATCTATGAGTTATTTATTCAAGGTTGAAGCTTGAAGGATATTTTTTTTTTGTACTTAATTTCGTGCACAAAAAGATTAAGGTTAGTTTTTTTTTCACCTATTTTGGTATGTTCGTTGGGTTTGTGTTCTGATTTTTTTGGTGAAACAAGTTTTGATTTTTTTTTTTGTTAT
>Ga0209589_1000406_pt1 | contig 58940 bp, 43 predicted proteins | sample CowpeawhiteBW_FD_187525 | JGI IMG/M metagenome (GOLD analysis project Ga0209589, IMG submission 187525) | Root nodule microbial communities of legume samples collected from California USA - Cow pea white BW (SPAdes) (version 2) | ecosystem: Host-associated > Plants > Roots > Nodule | place: USA... | reverse complement strand
ATTTGTTCTGATATATTTCACTTTATTTTTAATAAATATAATTTTAATATATATATATATATATATATATATATATTTAAAAAATGCATATACACAAACATTATCACACTTGTGTTACGCTAGTTAGTTATAAAGAGAATCGTAGAAATATGAGTCTAATTTATATCGGTTCAACACTAGATGCAAGATATGTGTCAACTAATTATATAAGTACAAAATATGTTGGATTCAAAATCAATATAAAATATCTTAAATAACCAATGTAAAAGTAATTTTTTTAAGAGTAAATTAACATTACTTTTCATTTATGGTCTGTTTGTTTGGTGCGGAAGAGCATTGATGTATTGTGCACAAAGAAAGTCCACAAATCAATGAAAATATACACAACAATCGAGACAAAATTGGCATATTAACTTTCTTCTCTGTTACGAAGATTTGCGGAGAAAGGAACGGTAATTACATAAAATAATATTAATGTATTAAAATATGATATTTTATGTATTAAAATTTTATAATAATTTTTAATTTATTAAATACATCACATCATTAATTATCATTCATTAACTTTCATGATTTTTTTCTAATACAAACAATTTCATTTTCACCTTTTTTTTTCCTTTCAAATTTATTCAACTTCACTCTTTCAAAATTCATTCTCATAATCCAAACAATTTACCCTTCTCTCTCTTTGTACAAATTTGTTGGAAGAAATGTGTGAGCAAAAAAATTGATGAAGAGTGATTTATGCGAAAGAATAGATGAAACTTATATCGTTTGACTTTTAACTAACATTAATATTAAAGTAATATATGTATTCATAATTTGTCATTATTTTTTATTGTTTCTACAATAATAAGAAATAAAATTAATTTATATTCATTTCTCACTGTCTAAATTTATTCAAAATAAGTTTATTCAAAACAAAAATGTTCTCTTTTAAACTCTTTCTCAATTTTCGTCATCAAATCCAATATATTCTAACCCTAATAATTGAACTTTGAAAATCGGAGAGACAGACAAAATCTCCAAAGTGTATTATTTTATGAATTTGTTAAGTAATGCATATTTTATAATTTAGTAACTAAATTGATTTGATACGCTGTCTCAAGTACGCTAACATTGACTCCTACAGTTCTTTAATCAACAATCCCACCTAAACTTGCTTGATGTCGGTCAATCGAATTCATTGTTATTAATATTTTATTGGGCCACGTTTTTCAGTTCGTTGTTAAGATATTTGTAGATTATTTTAAAAATTATTTCATAATTATATTTTTCCTTAAATTTTCTAAAATACAGACATATTACACATAATTATCAATACAGATGATTTTATTAAAAAAGAAAAAAAATAATGAAAACAACAGACTATGATAAAATTATATTACAAATAACTAAAAAAATACTTATTATGAAAAAAATTAAACGATTTTCTTTATGAAAATTATTCTATACTTTAAATTTCATATATCAGGACAAAAAGATAAATTATTCGGTACATTAAAAAATTTATCATGAGTTAATTTTTTATATTCTAAAAAAGACCTTTAATTTTTTACAATTTTTATCTTTGAATATTATTAATTTTCTTTAACTTATTCTTACTAAATTTTTTATAGTTTAAATCTGCTCAACATTTTCTTTTCGGTATTAAAATCTTCCTTTCATCAAACATATTAATTCATTTATAAATTATTTTTAATTCTGCAAAATAAACTTATTTAGATGTAAAAAAATTAGGAATTGTCACTAAACTTATAAGAGTTGTATTCCTTAAATTTTAAAACTTTTTTTCTTTTTTGAATGATTACAAATGTAATTAGACTTTTATGGTTCACTCGTTAGTTCAGTATTCTCAGTCCAGTATTTTCAGGTCTATAGGTTTGATTTTATTCCTCCGAAAATCCATTTAAAAAAAAAATCACAAATCAATATGTACTAACATTAATTATCAAAATAGATTTAATTATAAAAAAATCACAAATCTTTAGATTCGCTTATTGGTAAATCAAATTTTTAATTGGAAGACGTAACAGATTTATAAACCTAAAGCTAGAAATAAAGAGAAAGTTGAAACAAATAAAAAGTGAAGTTTTACCGAATCTTTAGCCTATGAAAATACGGTCTATTGATAATTAGTATTATTATGTTTTATGTTTTATTTTTAATTTTTAATTTTTTTGTTTATTTTTACTTTTTATTATTATCTTTTCAGATATTTAATAAATTTGAAAAAAATAAATATTTTGTTTATATTTTATAGATGAATAGAAATCTCAGGCAGTTAAGAAGATTATGAATATAATGAGTGAAAATTACTGAATATTAAAAGAATATATCAATAAAATTAGTTATTCACTAGGTTGGTTACTTCAGTTACAAATTAGAATATTTGAAAAATATATCAACAATATGGAATCTACAAAGATTAAAAGATATATATTCAGAATATTCAATAACAAAATCAAGTACAAAGCTACATGACCTGTCCAATTCAAAAAATCTATAAATAAATGGTTTGACAAAGGTAAAAAACAACTCTTTAGGAAAAAAAGAAACCCCTTTTGGGGGAAAGACCCCTCTGTGTGGGAGAGAGGGAAAAAAGGTAGAGGCGTATTATCAAGGCTGGAGACATTTTGTCTTCATCATTATTATAGTATTCAAAATGTTAAGGAGTAGCTAACTCCCTTAGTCATGGGAGTTGGGTACAATGTATTCTTAACTCTTAGTGAATTTCACTATTAAATATAATTATTTTCCATCGCTCTTGTGTTTTATTCTTGTTTTAACTGCATGATAATTAATTGATTACATATTTTCGGGTCTCTAATTATTGGACACGATATTAGAACTTAGATTATAGTAGACAACTAATTGATTGTGCATGTAGACATAGAGTACATCATTGGTCATTCTTAACATCATATTTTTGACTTTAATGCAAATGTATAATAAAAATTTCTAAGACATTAGGGTTTTTATTATTCAAGTTTAGACTTGTCACTAAGACATTAGGGCTTGTTACATTAGGTGTTAATGCTAGAGTAAGAATTAGATGAATATTGTTTGGTGCTTTTACTTTGAATTGGGTCATGAAACCCAATCCTATTGAAGTATTTATCATATATTGTTGCACATATGTTTGGGTTTTATTTTTGTTTTTGTGAAATTTATTTTCTAATTGAGTTATGAATTGCAAGAATTGCCAAGTGCTTCACAAGTCTCTTATGAAATGATACTTGACTTTTCACTTTATTACTTGTACAATTTGGTACACTTGTCAATCCCGTAACATTTATATAACAAATAAAGAATAAACAAAAACCAACTAAATCTAACAAGACTTAGCTAAATTAGTTAAAAACTAACTAGATAAAACAAAATAAACACATATGATAAAAGCTACCTCAAGTTGGAGAGAAAATGTTTTTGAGGGCCAACTTGTGGATGAGAACTCGAAACTTATGTTACGAAAGGGCTTTGGAGAAAATATCCACTAGTTGTTGATGAGATTTCACATGAATAAGGCATAAGAACCCAGACTCAGCATGTTGTCTAACAAAATGGACATCAATGTCAATATGTTTTGATATTTGATGGGAGACAAGGTTAGAGGAAAGGTGAATGGTAGAGACATTATCACATAACAACAAAGCCATATGAGATTGATGTTGGAAGAAGCGTAAGAGTTATTTAAGCCATAACAGTTCTAAAGTGATGAAAGCAATAACTTTATACTCAGCTTCTATAGAAGATATGGATACAATTGGTTGTTTCTTTGAATTCCATGCAAGAAGAGAATCACACATGAATATATAGAAACCTTTTGTGGATTTTCTACCAAACAACCATCCCAATCAACATCCACTTAAGCACTTAGAGTAAAGTTGATTGAGAAGAGAAAAACCTTCCTTGTCCAAGAGTAGCCTTTAAATAGCGAAGAATATGATGAGTATCATGAAGATGGGGTGTGTGAGGTTTGCTCATGAACTGACTTAATTTATTTATTGCAAAATAAATATCAGGGTTGGAAATACATATATACATAAGTCTACCTATCAATCTTCCATAAGAAGATGATCCAGGAAGAAGGTCACCATCAATGGAGTTAAAAGTTTATTTGGATCCATAGGAATAACAATAGAGTTGGCATTGGTGAATCTAGTATCCTCTAAAAGTTAAAGAATATACTTCCTTTGACATAAGTGGATACCTTGTTTGGATTTTGCGATTTCTGAATAAAGAAAAAACTTCAAGTCTCTTACAATGTTGAGCTTGAGTAATTTTGGAAGCAATTTTTAAACAATTCATATTAGCTCCTGCAAAGATGATGTCATCGACATACACTAATAGGTAAACTATGTTGTGGTCATTACCAAAAGAAAATAGAGAATAGTCACTAGTGCATTTAATAAAACTGTAAGATTGTAAAGTAGTGCAAAAATATTTGAACCACTGTAGAGAGACTTGTTTTAAGTCATATAAGGAGCAATTCAATTTAAATACAAGATTACTAGGATTTTGCTATTGAACTTTGCAACATTGTGGTATTTTTATACAAACTTCATTTAAAAACACATTTTGAACATCTAGCTGAATAAAATTCTATTTTTTAATGGTTTTGCCATCACCTGTTTCCCACCACATCATCCAATATCCTAAAACCAAATGGTTTGAGTCGTCCTACCATCGCAATACTAGATATATCTCCCTTACTCCTCAAGGACTTACGAGTAACAACTTCGGTGAACATTGAGCACTATACTCAACAACGAGCCAGAACTAAGACAAAACATCTTTCTTCTCCCCATTGCCTTGTACAGGCGAGAGAGTATGACACTCGAACCCATCCTCAAACAGGCAAAGAAGACCTCTTTCCATTGCCTCACACGGGTGAAATCATTTTTGGGCTTCTAGGTAAGATGAAAAATCTCATAACGACGTATCCTTCAATATCACTCTTGTAACACCCTAGGGGATATTACTAATTATATACAATAAGTGAATAAAATAAAACGATGTTATTATTCCCAAAATGCAAAAAATTTAAAACTTTAACTAAGACCAAAAGTAGCCAATATCTCGTGATTAACTTATTACAAGTTCCAAAGCTCATATTAAATTATTACAAGTTTTAAAATCCGAGACAACTCAAAGAAAAGTACAAACTACTGAAACCAGTTTATTAAAATCATTCTCATAGTTCACCCTCACTCTGACTATATGTGTCAACTATATCACCTGAAATATCATCTACTCCCTGTGACCAGTCACACGATCATCGCCAAACACAAACAAAAAGGGTGAGTTCAAAGAAATAAACATGCACAACAATAGCATAAACCCCTCACCAAAGCATTCTAACTTAACAGAATACTCATTCTTAAAACCCTTGTTACCCAAGGAATCCTAAAATCAACGTCTCACAGCCCATATGAGACTAAACTTAACATTCATGTCATACTCACACTTGACCATGGCCTCAAAATATTTCATGCTTCCACGAACCTACTCGCTCGTGGTCCATCCTCTAAGAACCTCCTTGCTCATAGTCATGTTTCTACGAACCTCCCCGCTCATAGTCCAACATGTGTGATCCATCTAGTTACGAACTTTGTCATTCACAACAACTCTTAAGTATGAGCACGGAACATACAAACATCTATGCTCATATCCTAACATGAGAGTATCATTAATATGAACCTCCCTGCTCATATTAATCACGTGTTCCATCACCAATCACGAACCTACCCGCTTGTGATAATGTCAAGCATATCCTAACCTAAGGCCGTTATCTCAAAACATACAAAACACATAAAACAATCAAACTACCCCTGGAATGTCGCCTGACGCTGCTGTCAGAACTGAAATTGCGACGGGATGACGAACCAAAAAAGAAACGTATTTGAAAAGAGATCTTGGAGGCCCTACCATAGTTATTTTTGGAAAACTATGAAAAACCATAAAGATAAAGCAAGTCTATGAAAAACCATATTTTCTAATCCGAGAGTCAATTACGCGTAGGAAAGGTGTTAGCACCCCATAGTGCCCGCCCAAGGGCGATACTTTAATTAAACATGCAAGTTGATATGGTTTTCAAAATGTTAATTTTCCCTAAAAATAGTAAGAATATAATGTACAAATGAAACAATTTTTTTTTTATATTTTGGGCCCAAAAAGGATTGACCTTGGTCCTACATATTCTCACTCAACATGAGAAATCAGGATTACGTAGTTCTTTAAAAGATATTTCGAAAACTATTTGGAAAATGATTTGACTTTTTGGAGGTGAACTTGACAAGGACTGAACTTGCTCCTACGTATCTCACAATGGAGAATCAAACATCACGTAATTCTTAAAAAAGACTAGTTGTTTGAAAATGTTAATATTTTTATATTTTTTAAATTTTATACTTTTTTTATATTTGAATTACTTGAAAATACGTGTCACACAACGCGAGTGGCTAGACAGACACTAAAAGAGAAAGAAAACTATTGTTGATATTTTTTTGAATTTTTATTTTGTGAATTTTTATGATTTTCAAATATTTTTGATTTTTTAGAAAATATTAAAAAAGTGGAAAAGAAGGATAAAAGTGGAAAACAAAAATATGAGTACAATAATGTTGAGTGAGGTGCATGAAGTAAACAAGGTGTATTTAGTGGAGGGGAGAGTGCAATGAGTAAAATAAGAAAAAACAAGCCCAAAACAAGTCAAACATAAAAGGGTTGTGCAGTTAGTAAAAATGGTGGTGTAGTGAGCAAATATTGTCAAGTGTGTGGTAAATGTTAAAGTGCAATAAGTAAATGCAAAAACAGCCCAAGAACAATAAACAAAGACATAGGGGGTGCATGGTTAACAATCATGGGGTGCGGGATTAACAATCATGAGGTGCATATGAAGAGAAAATAAAACGGGCTCAGATCACATAATACTAAAAAAGAACATGAAGAAGGTATGTAGAGATCAAACAAGGGTGCACGAGTGAAACCGACCAATCCAAAGATCATCATCTTCTTTAATAGAGACTAACTAGGGTTCCACGTTGTTACACCACTCCGCTGTCGCACATCTCCATTTGAAGCTCCGACTTGCTAGCGGCATTGCCGCCGACGATAGGCTTTCCTCCTTCCTCTATTTCTCTGTGATTTATTGTAGGGTGTATGTGTGGATAATAGAAGTATGAAATTGGAGATGGGTGTTGAAGTGTTGGTGTGCATTTGGAAAATGGTGATTGAAAAAAAATGTGTAGAATCATATGATAATGTTGGGTCTGTGATTTTTTGTTGTGTACGAAGATGATGGTGACCAAGTGAGAAGATGAATATGAGTTTGTGTGTTGGTGAAGATGTAGAATATAAAGGTACTAGGGAAGTGAGGATGGTTGTTGTGCTTGTGTTTTATTTTTTGTGTTTTTTTTGCAGGTGGAAGATATAACTGGTGTTATAGATGGGAGATGGTCGAAAGTGGGTTTTGTCTCTAGTTTTGTAGGTCAAAGATGAAGGTGGAAATGCAAAATGATTCAAAGGTGAACTGTAAGTTGTTTTGGGAAGGAGATATTGCGACTGGTGGTTGTGTAGAGTGGTTTGAGAAGGGAAAAGATGAGGATATGGAGGTTCTGCGAGTGGACTGTTAGGGGTGAGGATTGCTCTCTTGGTTCGGTAGTGAGTGTCCACTTTTGGATATGCAGGGAAGAAAAATGATGTAGGTTGTTGGTGGTGAGGTTGGATGAAAACCGTTTGGCTGTTATGTCAGTATAAGTGGAGCAGAATAGAGTTTGGGTTGTTGTTTTTTGTTTGTACATGTGAAAGATGATGGTGGCTATTGTTGAATGTGGGTGCTGAGCAAAGCCAATGGAGAGGTGGAGGTTCCCTCTCAAAAAATGAAGAATGGTGATCTTTAGAGTTTTTTTAGGAACTCGAAAAAGTGGCTCTAACCCTTTTCTGCATAGGAAGCCTACCATTTAGCCCCTTACTTCCTTTGATATGTGGAAGCTAGTGCAACAACAATGAATTCCTCTTTGATGAATAATCCAACAACAACACGTGGTAAACCATTTTGGGTTAATTGACATGAGGGAAAATGAAGGAAGATGAGGAAAGGGTAGGCTAACTAGAAATGGTTAATAGTGTGTGCAACAACGTGATTGGGATTTGAAAATGGTTAGGATTTTAGGTGGTGGTGTAAAAGGCAATGGAGAGGGGGTGAGGATGTTAAAATAAAAATGGGACAAAATATGGATGTGTAAATAAAAAAAAAAGATTTGGGTCAAAATAAAAGTAAAAAAGAACATTTTTCACCCTTTTCACTTACTATCTATTTTTCTTTTTGAAATTTTTGGAAATAAATTTTATCCATCCAGACGAAATTGGGTGTTGAAACCTACCCAAACGTCGTCTAGCTCATTGCAGAAAATATTCTGATGACCACACTTCGCCGCTAGGCACCAACTCTTTGAAATTTCATCTAAACATCATAGTTCCGCCAACGCTTGGCGAACCACCCTACATCGTCGGGTGCCAACTCTAAAGAATTGCCTCCAGAACTCCTAGTTCAGCCTATCGCCTGGTAGTTTACCCTATACTGGCAAGCACCACACCAGTAGTGCAAAACTAGTGGTTTTTGTACCTCAAGTTAAGTTCTAATGAACCCAACCCCCAAATCGCACAATCCAAACTATATCCATACATCTTCTCATACCCAAATTGATTCATTTACACAAATCACACAACTCATACAAAAATTTTATATGCATCCAAATATATATATATATATATATATATATATATATATATATATATATATATATATAAATATATATATATATATATATATATATATATATATATATATATATATATATATATACGCATTCATACTTGAAACTGTGCAACCAATTGGGAATTAACTAAGATTAGGCTATGCTCATAAAAATTGTAATATAACAACCATACAATTGATGCACTCATTCAAAATCATAACTTAATCATATTATACAAATCCTTTTTCCTTTCATTCATATAATTCACCCCGCACCCACTAACTCCCTAAGACAGTAGTGATTTAGCCATTTTACGTCAAATTTAAGTGCATTCAAAAGTGCTCTTTTATCCAAGACCCAAACCCGCACCATCATGCACACACAAAACACAATTTGTTGTTGCGTACTGTGCGTCGCTTGGCAGTGCATCAGGATTCATGACAGAACCTAGATTTTTGCCCACGTGAGGAATCTCGAACCCCCGAACAATAGGGCCTATTCATCCCTACTGCACAAAATTCACCTCCAGGCAAGTTCCAACATACATACACATTTAATTACACCCAGACGAACATAAAATCACAACAAATACCACCTGGATATCCACGTCATGTTTTCAATATTTCCCCAATTCCCTCAGTGAACCATCATAGTAGTTCATGCATCAATTCACTCAATCATAATCACCACATTGGCATTCCAATCAATCTATGCATCCATAAGCATCCATCGGGAACACAAGAATTACAGGATAAACCAAAGATGTCCCAACACTCAACAACATACTGAAAATCAACCAGCGACTCACGTGCCACTTGGAGGCCCCGAACACTGCCGAGCGATTCTTGGGAAAAATCCAGAAATAACCATAATGCGTCATGCGTCGCCTGACGGGCCAAGAACTCCACTAGGCGGTTTTTGGGCAGAAACCCCAAAACGTGATTTTTAGTGAAAAATTGAAACAAAAAGGGCATTCATGCTACAATACATCACGAAAACATATGCTTTATAATTTAAAGGCTTAAATAGTCAGTTGGTCCTAGTTTTAGTTGACTTTTTTCACTTTGGTCCTACTTTTGAAATTGTTTTCAATTTGATCCTACCTTTCGTTATATTTTTTCAATCAACTCCTTTTCGTTAACTCCATCTAAATGGTTAACAGAACAGTGGCCAACGTGGTGATTTTGTGTGACATGGACACTGTTCAGTAACATGTCTGTTTCCACTGTATGCATAGACCAAATTTTAAATTAGGGTTTGTGTGTTATTGAATTGTGGTTGTCTTCCATCCATCTTTAGTTGAAAAGGAATGTCTCGTGGGGCATCTTCCTCTTCTTGAAATAGCTGGGTTCACCGAACTTGTAATTCCTGCCATGGTGGTTCTAGGGTTTCAAGCTCACCCCCAATTTGCGATTGCAGAGACATTGCATTGGTGCGCACAACTAGAACTACAAAGAACTTGGGTAAACAATTTTGGGGTTGTGCGAACTTTAATGTTTGTTTCTCAGTGTTTGACTTTCAGTGTTTCTTTCACTTTCAGTGTTTCACTTTCATCTTCATGGAAACACAAAAAAATAGAAAAAAGCTTGCAAATTGTAAACAATGTTTAAATGGGGAACAAATACTCTATCTACCGACAAACCGATAACCAACCATGAAACCCACCCCAGATAGCGACAACACAAACAATTAAAAATGGTGGGTCACTAGCGAAAACAATAAACAATGCACCACCGAAAAAAACAACTACAAATTAAAATATTCCATGGAATGCATAAACAAAAGTGTCAATAAACCCTAATCATTAACACTAAACCCAATCAATAGTCAGCAAAAATCAAACCCTAAAGCAAGATATACCGCGATGAACACGTTCAACCTTCCGCAACGATTCTTCAAAGATCAGCGTAAACCTTGGATGCCAGAAATTGATCTCAAAGGGCCAATTGAAGGATATCCCAAATTGACAAACAAATCCCCAATTCGACCCCCGAATCCCCAATTCGACAAACACAACCTAAACCCAATTTAATTCAAGTTAAACCCTAAATGATTCTGCAATTACAATTAAATGGCCAGTACAATAACATAACAGACACGTCACTGAACAGTGTCCACGTCACACAAAATCACCACGCTGGCCATTGTTCCGTTAACCATTTAGACGGAGTTAACGAAAAGGAGTTGATTGAAAAAATATAATGAAAGGTAGGACCAAATTGAAAACAATTTCAAAAGTAGGACCAAAGTGAAAAAAGTTGACCAAAACTAGCACCAAATGACTATTTAAGCCTAATTTAAACATGCAGGTGTAGCTCGCGTTACCTAGAAATCTTTCTCTAAAAGCTCTCCTAAGGATCTTTCTTCCGAAGCTTGATCTAACTCTCCTTTTCTACCCTTGAATGAACTTTCTCCCTTCCAACTCTATCCTTTGTTAAGTTAATGGCCATAAAGTGTCATTTAATGGCATTTATGGAGGTTTTCTACTCCATAATGGCCATTAGTCTTACCTCCATAGCTTCTTTGCAAATGACTAGGGTTTCTAGATTTTCTACTAATGTGTTAAAAATGATTTAAACATAAAAAGAACTATTTTGTTCTAGACAAGATTCAAACTCTCAACCACACAATTTCCAAGTACACACACAACCAACACAACATCATATAACTCATACCATTTCATGCATCTATAAGTTTATAAAATCCCTTAACATGGTTGTGCATACATTAAAAAACAAAATAAACAATAAAATGCCATACAAGTGACATACACAAGACTCGACCCCAAGTCCTCTCAACATAACCAAGTGTAATATCTCGATTGGATATTACTAATTTAAATAAAATATAGTAAAATAATATTAAATATGCCATTATTATCCAAATTTATTTTCCAAAACGCGGGAAAATTAAAACCTTAATAAAATATCTCAAAATTCAAAACCATAAATTAAACTCCAGGTTTACATAGTTCAAAACTGATCAAATAAATGTTTACAAAATAGTCAAATATAGTCTATAAAACTTCCCAAGCTAGCCCCTCTCCAGCTCTTAGCGTCACTAGCTCCACTCGAAACAACGTTTGCTCCCGTGTGACAAGTCACACGATCATCGCCAAACACACACAGAAAGGGTGAACTCATGTAACAATATAAACGTATAATTTAATACATAGAAGTTCACCCCTAAATACTTTATTTCAGCTAATGCTTAACCAAGAAACCTTATTGCCCTAAGGTTTACAACCCACAATTTTTTGACCATGGACCTTGTCGCAACCTAAATTGCGACGGGACGACGAACTAAAAAGAAATTGGTTTGGAAAAAGAGATTAGAATTCGCTACCATAGTTTATTCTGGAAGACTATGGAAAACCATAAAAATAAAATAAAGTCTGCGAAAACAAAATTTAGGGTCCGGGAATCAGTTACACGTAGGGAATGTATTAGCACCCTACAACGTCCGCCCAAAGGCGGTAACTTTGATTAAATTTGCAAAAGAGATGTGTTTATTTTATAATATTTATTTTTCTCAAAAATAAGAAAATAAATTGAACAAATATACATTTTGAGTGAAAGGGACCCGAAAAGGGTTAAAACCTTGGTCCTACGTATTCTCATTAAAAATGAGAAATCAGGACTACGTAGTTCTTTATAAAAAAGAGTTTGATTAAATTATTTATTTTTTGAAAGTTGTCTTTTGACATTTTTGAAAATGAGAGTCATGCGATGCGTGCGGCTGGGTTGACACAAAAAACATTTTTATATTTTGTATTTTTAAAAAAAAATGTCGTGTGACCTGAACGGTCGATTAGAGACCAAAAGCATTTTTATAATTTTGTATTTTAAAAAGGAGTGTTGTGCGACGCGAGTGATCAATTAGACACTGTACTGTACCTGGCCAACTTAACTATACCATACCTGGTCAACTTAACCATATAAATGACGACCCTTACGTATATGCCGGAAACAACCCAAGTACACGACTTGAGCCGGCATAGACTTAAACTCATAACTGAATGAAGCCTAAACTAACAACAAAGCGGCCAACCTAGGATAGTGCACAGGCAAAGACGACATCCGTCAACTGGAGAAGTAACCGGATCAGACCGCTCCTAAAAGACTTAGCAAAATGAAAGCCCTTCTGCCATCCAATAAGCCCACGATAGTCGAACTAAGGGCCTGGGCCAAGGCCCAGGCCCACCTGCAGCCCAAACTAGGGCCCAGCCCATGTCGTAATCAAACATAATTAATACTCTATAAATACGCGTGGACCCCAGTAATTAAAGGTACGCATTCATTACTCCATTAATCACCTGATTTGACCTTTTGAGAGTTTTGACTTACTTGAGCTTCGGAGTCCCTTCTGCAGGTAACCCCTCCTGGGTCCAAACCGACATGTACCACTTGAGCTAGTATTGTTCCTTGTCATAACTCTTCACATTAATTAATATAGAGATCCTTTTACTCTCTTTTTGATTAAATACATATTTATTTATTTAATTTTCCTGGGTTTTACAACTCTCGTAAACAAGAATGAAACCCACACAACCTTAAAAGAGAGAAAAAATTGAACATAACGAGAAAAGGAAAACGACACTAATATAGGTTTTAATGAAAGTGGTCAAGAACCTCAATTCCACCATGTTCATTTGAAACTCACCACTCTTAAACCACTCACGATTTGGTCACCTTCCACCCCACTCACATGATAAAACACCTAAAATCATTTGAAGGAAAACCAATCATGGGACTTGTTAGATTGACATAGTTAGTATCGTAGAAGAGGTCTCACAAAGACCTGTAATGTGAGTCAACCTTAGCTAAATAGGCTCTAAGTAGAGACTGGTTAGATTGACATAGTCAACCTTCTAGAGGAGTTCTCTACAAAGACCTTTAATGTGAGTCAACCTTAGATAAGTTGATTCTTAGCGGGGATTTGCTAGATTGACGTAGTCAATCTTTTAGAGAAGATCTCTACGAAGACATTTAATGTGAGTCAACCTTAGAAGAGTTATTTTTTTAGCTGGGACTTGGTAGATTGATGTCGTCAATCTCGTAGAGGAGGTCTCTACAAAGACCTTTAATATGAGTCAACCTTAGCTAACTTAGCTTTGAGCAGGGACTTGCTAGATTGACATAGTCAATCTCGTAGGCGAGGTCTCTATAGAGACCATTAATGTGAGTCAACCTTAGCTAACTTGGTTCTTAGCAGGGACTTGCTAGATTGAGGTGGTCAATCTTGATCTCGTAAAGGAGGTTTCTAAAGAGACCTTCAATGTGAGTCAACCTTAGCTAAGTTGGTTCTTGTTAAGACTTTGGCCAATGTACCAAGTCGTGCAAGTAGTAACCGGTAAGACCGAGATATCGTTTTCCAAGAGACTCATGTATACTAAATAATTGCGTAATTAGTGACTAATTTAAACTAATGAATAAATTCATAATTTGGGTTTTTGTATGCAAGAAATTAAATATTTCATAAACAAGTAAAATTGAACTTGATATTTGAAGACTCTAGAAAATGGTAAAGACTAGAAATGCAATGGATTGATATTTTTGGAGTTAGACTTCACCTACTTCACTCTCATGTATATTAAACAACAAAACTCTTCTCCATTAATTACTAATGTCAACCCACAAGTATACTCAAACCCTAATCTCTTAGTTGAATGAGCCTAAGTTTCCTTATTTAGAGCTAATTCCTTGAATCCCTAAATATACAAACCCGCTTTACAAATTAGGGTTTAGGACAACTAATGGGTCAAGTTCCATTCCTAGATACAAGTTCCATTAGGTATCTTGTTCTAATTTAAGGTTTCAAGATATATTTTCCAATACCTAATGACCCAAATATCATGCAATGAATGGTTAAAACAAAGCAATAGCTTTAAATACACAAACAAAGTCACCTTTGCTTGGTGGTGGTGGGAGTTTCTCAATGACATCCACCTTTGCTTTTTCCACTTCAATGCCCTTGGAAGATATTTTGTGGCCCAAGACAATCCCTTCAGTCACCATGAAATGGAATTTCTCCTAATTGAGAATGAGATTGGTTTCAACACATCTCTTGAATACAACTTCTAGATTTGCTAAGCAAAGATCAAATGAGCTTCCAAACACCGAGAAGTCATCCATGAAGACCTCTATGCACTTCTCCACAAGGTCGGAAAAAGTAGCCAACATACATCGTTGAAACGTGGCTGATGCATTGCAAAGCCCAAATGACATCTTTCTATAAGCATAGATACCAAAAGGGCAAGTGAAGGTTGTCTTCTCTTGGTCTTTAGGGTCCACCACAATCTGGTTATAACCAGAATAGCCATCCAAAAAGCAATAGAAAGCTTGACCCGCCAATCTCTCTCTAACATTTGATCCATGAAAGGAAAAGGGATGTGATCCTTCCTTGTGGCCTTGTTCAACTTCCTGTAGTCTATGCACATCCTCTAGCTGGTCACGGTTCGTGTGGGTATCAACTCATTCTTGTCATTACGAACCACTGTCATGCCGCCCTTCTTGGGAACCACTTGCACTAGACTCACCCATGCACTATCAGAGATTGGGTAGATAATCCCAACATCAAGAAGTTTTAAAACCTCCTTTCTCACCTCCTCTTTCATCACAGGATTCAACCTTCTCTGAGGTTGTGCCACTGGCTTGAAATCCTCTTCCATGAAGATTCTATTTATGCAATAGGAGGGACTGATTCCCTTCAGATCAAATATAGACCAACCAATGACTCCTGAGTTGACTTTTAACACGTTAATAAACTTTTCTTCTTCTGAGGGTGATAAGGAGTTACTAATGATCACAGGTTTGTTGCTACCCCCTTCAAGAAACACATACTTCAAATGTGGGGGCAACATCTTCAACTCCACTTTTGGCTCTGTGACTTCATTCTCACCCTTCAAATCTTCCATCTTCGCCTCATGAGGAGGGATTTCCTTCAAAGCATCAAGATTGGCTAAGCACTCATCAATCTCTTCTCCTCCTTATCATTGAGAGTCTCAAATGCATCAATTAGAGCTTTCTCTAGAGGGGATGAGGCGTGTAGATCTTTCTTGGAGCTCATGAGCACTTCATCAAGCATATCAACTCTGAAGCATCCTCCAATATCTTTTGGGTGAGACATGGCTTCAAAGACATTGAAGTTCACTTCTTCATCTTGAACTCTCACGGTGAGTTTTCCATCATTAGCATCAATTAGCACTCTTGCAGTCTTCATAAATGGCCTCCCCAATATGAGAGGAACTTCAACATCCTCCTCCATCTCCATTATAACAAAGTCCATTGGGAATAGGAATTTTTCAACTTTAACCAGCACATCCTCCACTACTCCGTGAGGGTATTTGATTGACCTATTCGCCAGTTGCAATGTCATTCGAGTGGGCTTGATTTCCAACTCCCCAATCTTCTTAAGCATAGAAAGAGGCATCAAGTTTATGCTAGCCCCTAAATCGAGTAAGGCCTTCCCTACAGCTAGGCTCCCAATTGTGACTGGAAGTGTAAAGCTGTCATGATCTTTAAATTTTGGAGGCAACATCTTCTGAATGATAGCACTACATCCAGCCTCTAGTTCTATGGTTTCCTCTTCAATAAATCTTCTCTTCTTCGTGAGGATTTCCTTCATAAACTTTCCATAGGTTGACATTTGCTCCAAGGCTTCTGAGAAGGGAATATTGATTTGAAGCCTCTTGAAAATGTCCAGAAACCTTGCAAATTTCCTTTATTTGTCTTTCTTTGAAGGCTTGAGAGGATATGGGAGAGTTTTCACTGGTGGTGGTTTTATTGCCACTTCCTTCTTTTTCTCATTTTCTCTATTTTCAATTTTATTCTCTCCCTCTTCTACAACAATTTCTTCATCTATCTCTTCCTCATCTTTGTCTTTTCCTCTATCACTGGGCTTGGCTTTGGCTTCATCACTTCTTTTAGCATTCAAACCCACTTCTTTACCACTCCTTGTGACCATCGCTTTGCATTGCTCGTTGGGATTGGCTTCGGTGTTGGCGAAATATCTGCTTTGTTGATTCGCCACTTGCTTGGCCAATTGCCCCACTTGCACCTCCAAGTTTTTAATTGAGGCATCGGTGTTCTTCTGATTCTGAATTGACATATGCATAAATTACTACATCATGTCTTCAAGCTTAGATGTTCTATCAGACAAAGAGGGATGTTGGTAAGTTTGTTGATGTGGGGGCCTATTGGAAGGTCCTGCTTGGTCCATGTCTTGGTGAGGTCTCCATCCTTGATTATAGTTCCCTGATCGACCTTGATTGCCCATATAACTAACTTCCTCCTGAGATATGCTATGCATAGCACACTGCCCATTGGTATGGTTTCCTCCACATAACTCACAACTTTGCACTTGTTGGAGTTGAGCTATAGAGACATTTTGAAGCTCTTGAGGAAGTTGTGACAGTTTCTTCATGAGGGTCTCCATCTATTGAGTCATAATCTTATTTTGAGCCAATAGAGCATTTTGAGATTGAAGCTCTAGAATACTCTTCTTTTGAGAATGGGCTCTCTTAGTATAGGTTTAATTATCATTGACTGTCATATTCTCTATTAACTCATACGCTTGCTCTGGCGTCTTCCACTTGATACTCCCACCGGCAGAGGCATCTAACATCAGCTTTGACTGGGATTTAAGCCTTGCCAAGAAAAGAGTGAGTTGTGTAGGTTGATCAAACCCATGAATGGGAGTTTTCCTCAACAGTCCTTTGAATCTATCTTAAGCTTGGCCCAAGGACTCGTCCATATCTTGTTGAAATGACGAGATTTCCTGTTTTCCCTTATTAACCATGGACTGGGGAAAGTATTTGCTCAAGAACTTTGCAACCACGTCATCCTAGTTAGTGAGGCTATTTCTAGGAAAGGAATTCAGCTAGGCTTTTGTGGGTCCTGCTAGTGAGAACGGGAAGAGACTTAGGCGTATGACTTCATTAGGAACTTGATGGATCTTCACAGTATTGCATATCTCTAAGAATGTGGCAAAATGAGTGTAAGGATTCTCATGAGACAGGCCATTGAACTGATTACTCTGCACCAGATGAATAAGAGTTGGCTTCATCTCCATGTTGGTGGCATTGACGGTTGGCCTAGCAATATTGTTGAAGTTAATATGGCATGTGAACGCTGCATAATCTTACAACGTGCGTCTTTCACGACCTCTACCATCCCTATTAGGATTTTCAGCCATTTCTTCTTCTAGAAAAGAATCAAGATTCTGACAAGTAGACAAAAGAGTGTCTGAAGTAGAAGAGTGATGGGTAACTTGTTGTGCTTGAGCTCGTCGTCTCCTTGTGGCATTGTTGTTTCTGCGGGCAGTTTTCTCTATCTCAGGATCGGCAATGAGTGGTTCTGAAGATGCAGTCTTCCTTGTACAAATCCTACCCTGTATAAACTATAGAGCAACAACAAAAGCAAGCTTGAACTACAAGTTAGCCCAAATAATGTGCATATATAAGTAAACCAAAAACAGTAAATATGAACAAAAGAATTAAGTCTAAATAAGTCAAAAATCACACAATAGTCTAGTATTAGACACGGGTCCCCGACAACGGCGCCACAAACTTGTTAAGACTTTGGCAAGTGTACCAAGTCGTGCAAGTAGTAACCGATAAGACTGGGATATCGTTTTCCAAGAGACTCGTGTATACTAAATAATTGTGTAATTAATGACTAATTTAAACTAATGAATAAATTCATAATTTGGGTTTTTGTATGCAAGAAAGTAAATATTTCATAAACAAGTAAAATTGAACTTGGATATTTGAAGACTCTAGAAAATGGTAAAGACTAGAATTGCAATATATTGATATTGTTGGAGTTAGACTTCACCTACTTCACTCTCATGTATATTAAATAATAAAACTCTTCTCCATTACTTACTAATGTCAACCCACAAGTCTACTCAAACCCTAATCCCTTAGTTGAATGAGCCTAGGTTTCCTTATTTAGAGCCAATTCCTTGAATCCCTAAATAAACAAACCCGCTTTATAAATTAGGGTTTAGGACAACTAATGGGTTAAGTTCCATTCCTAGATACAAGTTCCATTAGGTATCTTGTTCCAATTCTAGGTTTCAAGAGATATTTTCCAATACCTAATGACCCAAATATCATGCAATGAATGGTTAAAACAAAGCAAGCTTTAAATACATAAACAAAGATACTAGCAATCAATGGAAGAAGCATATATATATTCAAACCATTCAAAAATACATGAAAGTTCAGTGGCTACATCTAACCCCAACAAAAATGGGTTTAGCTCTCCATTGTCATGGAGAGCTCAAGCTTACAAAATGGAAGTGGAAGAGGGAGGAGATACAAAGAGGAAGAAAGGGTAGTTCCCACTAGCCCTAGCAGACCTCCAAGCGCTCAAAGACATGTTGCTCGAGCTCCAAAGTGTCCAAGATCTTTTTCCCCTCACGAAAACAGAAGAAAAAAAGCCAACTTGCCACATCAGCGAGACTGGCACCTAGTGGAAGCTTCTCACCGCTAGGCGCTAGCTGCAAAACAGTAGGCAAAGCTTCCAGCTACCGCCCAACGTTGTCCATGTCCCGCCAGGCGGAGAGCAGTAGTGGCGCCTGGCTGGCGCTTGTCTGGCGGTGACGGCCTCTTGCGCTTGGCGCTACCTTTGTGTCGCTAGGCGCTTCTTGTTGACATTTTTGATTTTTGCTCTTCTCCTTGCTGTTCCGGGTTACTCATTTGTTTGGAATTTTGGAACAAAGCTTTCAATCTATAAATAGACACAAATGGGGATTAGTGGTATATTTAGATCAATGTAACTCAAAATGCATTTATTTACAAAAGTAAGGTAAAATTGAGGATTAAGTAGGCTAAAAGCTTTAAAATATAGCTTGGATAATGGTAAAAATTAACATTATCAGTTGTTAGCATGGACTTGTTAATAGTGAGTCTCGTAGAGGTCTCTACAAATACCTTTAATGTGAGTCAACCTTAGTTAAGTAGGCTCTAAGCAGGGACTGGTTAGATTGACATAGTCAATCTTGTAGAGGAGGTCTGTACATAGACCTTTAATGTGAGTCAACCTTAGCTAAGTAGGCTCTTAGCAAGGACTTGTTATATTGACAAAGTCAATCTTGTAAAGGAGGTTTCTACAAAGACCTTTAATGTGCGACAATTAAATATAGAAGCAATCTGGCAAACTATTTTTCATTGAAATTAAGCCTCGTTAAAATCTTTCCTGCCAAAACCCTCATTAGGGAAAAAGATCGGAGTAGGAAAAAGTACCCTTTGATTACATCTCATTTTACAATCAACTATAGTAAAACTTCAAATGCCTGATGTTCCAAGTACTGGAAGGGGTTCCCCAATCAAGTGTTGCAGCATGTAAGCTCTTTCTCCCACGTTTTCAACGCCTCAAAATGGTCCATCCCAATTGGTTGAGAATGTGCTATCAGTTTTCCTTACGCGACTAGGCATTCACCAAATAAATCTCTGTTGTTTAACTTCCTTGGTTGCTCTTTGGAATTGTATCTTCTCGCCACCCTTCTCTTAGTGGCCTTTTCTTGTATGCGTGCCTTTTCCCTTACCTCTAGCAGTAGGTCTAGGTGAGTTGCTAGACACTGGTTATTCTCTTTCTCTACGTATTGTTGTTTCCTAGTTGAAGTCTCTCTAATTTCCACTGGTATCATGGCGTTAATGACATAAGAGAGACTGTAGGGTGTTTCTCTTATTGTAGATTGAGGAATGCATCTATATGCCCACAATATTTCCAATAGCTCTTCATGCTAATTCCCTTTGGTTGTTTCGAGTCTCTTTTTAAGTTCATTTAGATGACTTTATTAGTCACCTCTATTTGTCCATTGGCTTGAGGGTGCTTTACGAAGCTCGTAACATGCTTAATATGAAGCCCTTGGAAGAATTCGACCAAGGCCTTGTTGATGAACTGTCTCCCATTATCTACGAGATGGGTATGTGGAACTTCAAACCTTCATCCTGATTTTCCCATACAAACTTCTATCCCTAATAAGTTGTGATCGTTGTCAGGGGTTTTGCGTTTACCCACTTAGTGAAGTAATCAACACCTACTAGCTAGCATGAATTTAACCCGTCCCATCCCTGGTGCAAAGGGTCCCATGATGTTCATTCCCCACTTTGCAAATGACCATGGTGAAAAGACATTGTGTAACTCTTCATGCCTCAAGTGGGTTACATTGCTATGTCTTTGGCATGGTATGCACTTCTTGACAAACTGAGCACAATCAACGACCATGGTGGGCTAATAGGAACCAACTCTCAAGATCCTAGACGTCATCGTTCGCGCTCTTGAATGGTATCCACAAATTTTCTCTTGTGGAGTTCTCTCATAACATACTTTGCTTGTGCCATCGACATACATCTAAGTAAGGGTCTAGAGAACCCTCATTTGTAAAGCTCATCTCCTACAAAAGTGTATATATTAATTTTATATATATAAAAGAAAAAAAAATAGGGGAAGGAGGTCAAAGACCATTGCCTCATATTAGTACTCTAAGGTCCAGCCTTGGATATCATTATATGTGACATACCACCACCGAGTGAAAGAATATCTCCTTTTTATAAACATAAAAATAAATATATATATATATATATATATATATATATATATATTAAAAATATATTTATATATTATTATATTGTTTGTTTATGTAATTTAATTTTAAAAAGTTTTATTTAAATTTAAAAATCAAGTTTTCCCTCTCACTTTGCAATTTATTTTGTTTCTTTATTTGATTTATTTTTCTTAGGTACCTTCATCTCTTTCTCTATTCTTCTTTTTATTCCAATTTTTATCATCAATCTCTTATCATTTTCAAAATCAAACGAAAGCAAAATTGAGGAGTTAAGAAATATTTTGGACCGAATAATTCTTTTTTTTAGTAAGTTCATTTTTTTTTTTGAAACGATATGTTTTTCTCTTATATGTGACTTTTCTACTCTCTAGGCATATCTTTATGATCATAAAATCATGTTCTAATTGTTGATCAAACTCTCTTTGTGTAGATAGAACTATTTTAGCTTTTGAAGTTGTATAAGGGAAGAACAATATTAGGAATTTACTCTAAGATATGGGAAACTAATTATTTAGAAGATGTTAATTTTCTTAAAATATTGAATCTTGGTTTTGAGATTTAATTTGAGATATTCATAAATTATGATAAATAGTTGAAGAATTGATTCTTTTTTCAAGAGGAATGTTTGTAATGAAAAAATGCATCTACGTCATCTAAACTTGAGATACTTCACAATAATCCAAAAATTGAAGAAAATGAAAGACAACTCTCTAAAATTCCTAGAGTTGCATATAATGAATTTGAAAATGCTTTAGAACGTGACCCGAGAAAATTTCCTTAAATTTGACAATACTCACTAAATCAAATTGATGAGGTACGAAGGACTTATCTAAAATAGGGTTCATATCAAATGCATCTAGAAAATTATTTGTTGTCTAGTAAAGATGATTATCCAAGAAGGTTTCAATACACATGGTTGCTATCTTTTAGTAAAAAACCAAGCGAACGACCTGACTCAAATGTTTTCATTGTTACATGTAATTGAGTTGATTTTCATTGAATTCTAATTAGCATTGAGTTGATTGTCATCAACATGTTTTATCTTTTTTTAGTGTTTTTTTATAGGTTTTAAAAGTTTTTATAGCAAACACTATAATAATCTATATTGCAAGGGATATTGCAACAAACTTCATTTCTGATTCAATTATTCAAGATTTTAAGTCATAGAAAGAGTATTGAGAAACATTATGATTAAAGGTAACTTTTTCTTTTTTTAATAGATGATTGTTGATAATAAACTTTATGTTACACTTTCATATATATTATTATCATATTTTTTTGGATTTTATTATCATATGTTCTTGTTTTGAATAGAGAAAATAATGTGAGGAAATAATTTTTTTTTATGTAAACGAAATAATTTATATATAAAAAATATAATTTGGCCCCCTAAAATTTTGGTCCAATTTGAATTTCTTTTGTTTTGATATATTTGTTGAATATTTTGATACCTAAAATATATCTGTGTAGTGAAATACTTTACGCGTATCCGTTAACAAATGGATACAAAATTGTTTTTTATTTTTTTAAGTTATGAAACTAATTTCACTTTTAAGAGAGAAAAAAAATTACACATTCGATATCATGAAGAGAACTAAATAAAATGGAGTATAAAATTAACAAAGTAGAATTTGCGGGACATATGATATATAATCATTTCAACACATTCTTTATTTTCCGAAGTTAATTTACTTGTGAAGAAGGAACCACATCTTCTCTGGATAGCAATGCAATTGATTATTCTTTTATGTATACGAATACACAAGGACACAATAATGTTTGAACAACAACAATTGTCCGAATTCCCCGCCACTAGATTGTCCTTGTAAAAGTTTGCAATGCAAATTATTCAGCAGTAGATACCCACTCACTTCTCGCCATATTCATCAAACAATATATTAAACATTCAAGAAACATAAATTAGTATAAATATCACTCAAAGTCATAGCCTGGTAGCAAAATCTGAATGGGTCAATTGAATCAAAGGAGAAATCAAAGTGAGCATATTGAAAAGCAAAGAAACCCCGGAAGCACTGCCTCTGTCCTGACTCAAAAACCTCCTCAAATTCACAGCAAACGCAACACCAAGTACGAGATCCAACAACCAATAAACACAGCACCACCAATTGGTGACCCTGGAATTGCTGATGATATTGCGGCGGTGGTGGAGGAGGAGGAGGTTGAAGTAGAAGGGGTGGTGGAGGTTGGAGTTGTAGGGGTGGTGGTGGTGGTGGAAGTAGTGGGTGTGTCTTTGGTGTTATCAGAGTCAGAGGGTGGTGAGTCTTTAGCAGGTGAAGGTGCTGCAGCAGAATCAGAAACCTTTTTAGCCTTAACCTTAACAGCAAGCTTCATGCCACCTTGACAATGGCTAGGAGCAGCACATATGAAGTAATGAGTGCCAGCAGTCTTCAGGGTAATGGTGGTGGCGCCGCTACTGTCTGTGCTCAGAGAATTTCCTGTGCTGCAGCTCTTGTAATCGCTTTCTTTTACTTCATCCACAGTGTGACCAGGCCCGTAATTGAAAACTGTCACACATAAGGGTTATATACATTATTACGGTTCTTTCAATAAACAATACAAGATAACTTTTCATAGTTCAATAACAATAAATTTCACTAAATTAACTTTTAATTTATGACTCATACTTAGATTCAGATACAATGTTCAGAAATAAACGTTAAACTTAATTCAATTCTACAAAATTAACTTATAAAATAAAAGTTTGTATTTACTTGTATTTTATAAATTAATCTTTTTTTAGTTGACACGAGATCTTCAAGGATCATATAACCTTGTATCTTGAATGTAAAACAAATTGAGATGGTGGTTTTATGTTTAGTATTGTGCATGAAACAAAGAGGATATCTTACCAAGACTATCTCCAACTCTAAATTTCAATCCACTAGCCCACGTACTGTAATCACCACCAATTGCCCAACCTGAGGTATCTCCTACTGTGTGGGTGGCTGCAAGGGTTGGCATGGCCATGTTGAGTGCTAGAAAAACACTGAAAACTAATGCAACAGAAGAAGCCATTTAATGAGAGTGTGTGGAAAAGAAGGGAAATAAACTACAGAGGCTTCTCAGTTGGTATGGTGTTGTAGAATGGTTTTGGTAGCTTTATATAATTGTTTGTTAGGGTTGTTGGAGTTAAGTCAAGTTGGTCTAGGTTTGCATGAGGATGACTTTAGTTGCACTTCATACCCAATGACCAGAAAAGTTGGTCTGCTGTTCTTTCTCATGAAAAATGTGAGAGTGGTTGAATCATATTATTGCGCTGAAATTTCTTTACCTGATGCCAAAAGTTCACTTATAATAGTAATAAGCGGATAATGATGGATTAACGATTATGATGAAAGGATTAAAAGTGAAGGAAATAGAACAAAAGAGTTAACAGATAGATAGAGAGATAAATTAATGTGATGAGATAAACAAAAATAAAAGAAAAAATAGTTTTTTTTTTTTTTATATAGGCAAGTAAAAATAGTCTAAGTACACAAAAATATGAATACCTTTGATTTATTGCTATTTTCAAAATATTCTCTGGATAAGTCACACTCATGTTGTTGTTTAATGGAGGTATAAAGTAAGGTTGTGTTAGTCCCTTCAAGATTTGTTGTCAAGATCTCTGCATAAGATGATAGAAAGCATGACAAGAACATGACTTGATATGATTTTTTGCTTAATACCTACTCATTGTGGAGTAATCAAACTTCTAGAACATAATTACCAGCTAATTCTCAACGTCAAAAAGGAATATTTTTTTCATTAATTTTATTGAAAGGAATAACTTTATTCCACGAAAGAACATGACACTGACATATCATTTCCCATGTGTCATATCTCAACACATTTCCCTTATATATCTTGGACTTCAAGTTTAAAAGAGTTGTATTTTGTAGAATCTAGTGTCGGGTACCAACCCACGTAACCATTTTTTAGGGTTAAACATATATGTGACCGCATTAACAATGTATAATTATTTATTTTGATTTTGATTTTAGTAGTGTAAGATTTAAGTATTTCATACAAATTTATTTAGTAATAAAGATTATCAAAGCAAATGCTTATATTAAATTTCACAATAGGTACACTAAGAGTATTATGTAATGAAAATAGAAGCGAAGCAACAGATAAAGGAGAAGTGCATTGCCTGAAAAAAATGAAGAGAGCAAAAAAGATTATGAACTTGAGCGTAGGAACAAGAACACCATTTTGTTAGTGTTGAAAATAGGTAGGTGTCTTTGGAAAAAATGATAATATTTTTCACTAGTGTAGAAATCTTTGTTTATTTTTTTTAAGTGATTTTTTTTATCTTGATCTAACCATTTAGGTTATTTTTCAACGATCGCAATGCATGCTTAAAGCAGATTAAGATCCTTTGTCTTTCTTCCAAATGACATGGGCATTGATCATGTAATGACTTTGAATTTTTGAATCCCAATATAAACTTTTTACCTTTGTAATAACTTTATCATCCATGGCATCATATCATAATTATTGTAAAATAGATCTTATATTTCAGATCTCAAACTCAATCTTAATTGGATTGTGGACTAAAGTACAATGAATATAAAGTTATAATCTAAAAATATAAAGAAAATATAAAAAAAACACCCAAAATCCAATTACACACACATTCCGATGAATGTTGGAAAAAAAATTATCTAACAATAATTTATATATCATTGGTTGCTACAAAAATAAAATGCCCTCAAATTCAACAATAATGATTTATTTTATATAACTATTCTTCACGTAATATAAATATTTTTCTTTGACATTCTATTTTATTAATGTAATGTACGTTGTAATAGTTAAAAAAGATGTAAAAAAAAAATCAAACAACAAGGATGCCATTGAAAAGTAGCATCCCCACTCGACTTCTAAATTGTATTGACAAAGTGGATTTATTATAAATAGTTGGAGGATAATTCTTTTGTGAAATACCGTTAAAAACATGGTTGATAGCCGTAAATTTTAAAACAACTACAAAGGGGAGAAAAAGAACTTGCGGAAATCGCGGTCATTAGTGGTTATTTAGAAATTTTTGTCAAATATAAACAGAAATTGCCGTCTTAGCTCAGTGGTAGAGCGCGTGGCTTTTAACCACGTGGTCGTGGGTTCGATCCCCACAGACGGCGTTCTTAAATTTTATTTTAAAATTTATTTAGTTTAAAAGATTAAAATCTAATAATTTTAATTTTATAATTTACAAATTTGTGGTCTCAGTTCGGTGGTGTAATTGCGTGTCTTTAAATCTAGCTGATGTGCGTTCGATCTTCACCGGTTTAGTGAATTTTTGTTTTAAACTTTAATTATTTTAAAGCCTTAAAACCTAATAACTTCACTTTTGTAATACATAAATTTGTGGTCTTCGTTCAGTGGTAATTGCGTGTCTCGTAATCTAGCTGACGATGGTTCGTTCTTAATGAAATTGGTTTTCTTGGATGGAGATTTTGACATCTTTGCTTTGCTTATTCACATTGTTTCAGATTTTACTTGTTTTTACAAAATGTTGTATACTACTTAAATAAAGAATTTTAATGTTTTGATTATATCTAATATTATTAGACTTAAACACTATTTGACAATCTTCTTTCAAGTTATTACCTTTACAATTTTTTTTTTCCGTCCACTTCCAATTTTGGTGCTTTATGTTGAAGAATTTCTCATCAGCATTTTTGCATTTGATTGGTCCATGTACACCATATAAAAAATATATTTGAATATCCCTAAACAAACGTATTTTGTAAAGTATGATGGTAAATCCTAGATAAAAAATTGTAGTCTTTATAGAATAAGACATTTCAAACATAAGTGAAAACAATTAATGAAATATCAATACAAAAATAAAATATTACAGAAACTCTTACTAGATGACTTTCATCAACTTGGTTCTTCGTTAGAGTCATGCAGAAATGAGTGAGTGGTTCATAAATTAGAGGTTCAACTTTAGCAAATTTGGATAAAATCTTTCCAATGACCTGGTAGAACATACACTTTAGAAAATAGTGATCTCAAACCAAGAATCACTTATGTACGCAACATAATAGAATGGTCTCTTTGTAAACCATAAAAGGCTCTCAAACCACTCCATCCTTTTGTAAGCAATGGTTTGTGTAGAAACATATTGTAGGTAACATGTTTGTTACCTTTTTTATCACAAAAATCCCATTGAGGACCAAGTTGTTGGTGACATTTCCATCTTTGTCTAGAATAAGTATTTGTCAATCATTTCTTTGTTTTAATTCTAGAAATAATATTATATATAGGTTTGCCCATGTTTGAATTCTACACATGGAAGAAAAAGTTCAACTTTAGAAAGTGACTTACCTTGACTCTTATTGATTTTCATTGCACAGCATAATGATACTAGAAATTGTCTTCTTTGAAGCTTAAACGGCAATTCTGAATCACAATGAACTAAATCCATTCTTGGGATAAATATTTTGTCACCAATGTTTTTCCCTTTAATTATAGTTGTAGAAATCACATTATTTCCTAAGTCATTAACTTACAATCGTGTGTCATTACAAAGTCCTTTTTCTTGATCAATATTTCGGAGAAGCGTAATTGATACACCGACTTTCCACTTCTTTCAATGATTTGGTATGCCTGAATATTTGACTTCATTTAACAATTTTGATGTAAACCATTCAGATTGAATTTCTTGGTCTTCATCTAATTGGCAATGTGTGTTTGAACTTCAATAAAAATGAGTTTCCTCTTGACAATTTAATAATGACAACATGAATTTATTCTCTTGCTTTACAAACTCAATTATTGAGCAAATTAGTGCTCCATCATCAAAATATCCAGGATTCATCATATTTACCATAAATTGAGGATACACAAATTTAACCAAGATAGTAAAGAGGATTCTGTATTTTCAATCAAAATGTCTTTTGGAATTTTAACAATGCTTTCAACATTTTCATTTAAATTCATATCTACGTCTCGAATATTGAGGATCCAATCAGTAAACTCTTTTATATATGTTACGTTGTCACTATATTTGGCAGTAGTTAATATGATATTTTTGGACATTTTTAACACTTTGCAACGTTTCTATAGCTTAGAATAATTTATTGATGATTTTATGATATCATATCTAGATCTTTTCTTTACAAGAAGAAAATTTTGGCTAAAACTCACCGTACAAGACAACAACTTTATCACCAAAGGGTTTGTGATTTTTGAGGTCATCAACATTTTTTATAATACCTCTCAAGGTTTTATCAAATGCTTCAAAACCACATTTTATTCATCATGGGTGATTCATCCCATATAACTAATTTAGTTTGTATCAAAAGCTTAGCACAAAGGCTACCTTGAACTATGTTGCAAGTTGATTCCTCATTTATTAAGAGTGAGTTACAAAATGAAGAATGTGTTGTTTCTCCACTAAAAAGTAGTAAATAAACAATTCCACTTGAAACTACATTTAAAATAATGATTCCCTTTCTCTTTATAGGAGTTGACAATGTCTTCCACATAAAAATTTTCTTGTTCCACCATAACCATATAAAAAGAAGAATCCTCCCTTTTTTCTGAAAGCATTGATGTCATGGTATCTTCATATACATATAGTTGTTCATCAGTGGTTGATTTTAACAAAATCACATGTTCTTTAGTCATCTCTTCTTTATTATACTACAACTCGTCAATAATAAATCTATTTTCGAATAGAATTGAATCTAAAAGATCAAGTTGAGGTAAGCAAGTATAATATTTTAAAGACCTACCAGAAGCAAGTTTTTTATCATAATTACTTGGTACATTTCAAAACTTCGTCCATCGATCATTTTATGGCATTGAAAAATTACATGTGATCTACCAATAATTCTAAAGCATAACAAGTTTCTTGGTAGTTTCAAAACTTCGTCCATCAATCGTCTTTATGGTGTCATAATTAGTACAAACTTTTTGAATTCTCAATAATATCCTTATATAATACAACTCGCTAGATCTTGGAGGAATATAAGTAAGTCTTCCATTTTTGTAACATTCCTTCCTTGGTTTCCATTCTTTTTTTTTAGCTGTCCAAACAAATTTGGTTGGAAATTCAAAGTAAGTGAAATTATGTCCTTTAGCATAAATTTTATCAACCTGAAACCAAGATAGAAACATTGTGTTAGTATTTTGATATTGTTGAAGATAATATCAATATCATTATCATCTTTAAACAAAGTTGATTGTTGATCTGGAAGATGGAATGTTAATTTTTGAACATAAGGTCATTGGTGGTGGATTTCAAAAGCAAATATTCTCCAAAATGTTTCACATGGTCATAGATACCTACAATCATAATACCTCTTAATTTCATCAATAATACTTGTTTCATTAGATTTTGTAAAGTCATTACTTATCTTAATTGTAGCTTTGTTTGGACCTTTGTTGACATATGTGAACAAATACTTGATTGAATTTGACTAGTTGTAATATTCTGTATTAACATTAGCTTAATACCTCATTAGAAGAGATTGATTGTAAGGAACAACACTGGTATTGTCAAGTTTAATTTCATTTTTTTCAACAAATCTACCATCATCACGTCTTATATAAGATTAATATCCTTCTTCATTAATTGTAGTTGAAGAGATAAATTTCTTTGGATAAAATTTGGATCATCTATCTTTTTTCATGCAAGGTGAATTAAATCTTACAACTCCAAATGGACCATTAAATCTCAAATCTATCTTCTTTCATGCAAGATAATCCTCTTTTTTGAAATTCTAGTGTGTACATTCCAACTTATACAAAAAAGATAATTGAAATTACTACTACATTAAGATTATACAAATATGTATAAGATCGTGTTCATAAAAAACATACATGCGGTAGATTTCCCAAAGAATTTTTTTTTCTTAAAACATGTAATAATTTCATAGTTTCATTTTAAAGACTCTACAAACAATATCAGGTTTGTCGGAAGTGGATAACCCTTTTGCCAAAAGAAAGTCATGTATTTTAGTCAAATTGACATTGCATGTTATAGTTGTGAACAAATCCAAATATCCAATTTTTTTACAAAAAGTCATAGCATATTGATAATTGTTGAACATGTATCTCATACCACCAGTAAATGAAGCATGCAAAACTATAGGACTTCTAATTGAACAAAGATTTGACTATTAACTACTTATTTAATCCATTAAGAATATCATAATTAGTTTTTGATTTTCTCTTATGAAAAATATTTGTTGTGCTTCAATCATTGTGTAGCAATCAACCAAAAATTATTGAAACAATCGACATGCATTAACAATGTTATCAAACTCCACGAACATTTCTAGGATTCTAAATGCAATAAACCTTCTCAAAGAAATATGAATTTTTATCTTTTTTTTTACCTTGGAAATGAGATTCTCTTGTTGGAATATTTTATTGATAACCATCTTCTCCATATGGCACTACACCATTTTTCATTTTTGGTAACATTTTCATATTAACATTTTCATAGTAACATTTATTAGAATGTTACAACATATAAATTTTACTTATTATAATAATTCTTTTATATAAATGTTAATATATATATATATATATATATATATATATATATATATATATATATATATATATATATTAAAAGATACATATTCTATTAGCCATATATTGTAACAGTTATATTACATTGCTAAAATGTAATTTTTCTTTATCGATAATTTTGAACGCTACATACAAATTTTATATCATTTTAACATTTTTATTTAAATTGTACAAATGCTCCATGATTTTGAATTTTAGATTATTTATCAAAAAATATTCAAATTGGCTTTGATTAAGAGGAATTAGGTTAGAGTGTGGTATTTTTTATCAAAGCAATTTCAAATATGCGGTACGCTACCCTCCATCAGCTACTTTCAAATTAGTTAAGCTTTAGATGAGTAATTTCGAATTCGTTGCACACTCCATATTGCAACATGCAACTTTCAAATTGGTTTGGGTGGAATTTTCAAATTGGCTGGACACTCATATTGCATAAATATTTCGTGGTTTTTTACTTTTTCATTGTTCTCTCTTTTATAATTCTTCGTTTTCCCTGTTTTTCTAGGTTATTTATCTTTAGTTTTAAATTTCAGGTTACTTCTCATCTTCATTATCTCTTCTTTCAAATTTCAGGTACAGTTTTTAATCATATTTTGATTTTCTTATTCTATTGATTTTTCTTATTTTGCCACCGAATTGCAGAACAAGTAACCAAATTTGTTGTAATGTGTAAGTGGTTAATTAACATCCATTAAGTGTCATGTTACACTTTTTTCACACGAGTAACTATTGTTAACATAACATGGTGAAGGTCCCTAATAACCCACTCATAAGATGGACCATAAATTTGTTTAGATAATGAGTAACATCTTCGATTTACGTCATCAATTAGTTTTATCCAAATTGTAAAACAAGTAACCAAATATGTTGTGACAAGTAATTGCTCGATCATCATCCATTAGGTGTGTACCCATGTTACACTTTTTTCACATGAGTAAATATTTTTAACATAACATGATGAATGTCCCTATAAATGACCCCCATAAGGTGGACCATAAATCTATTTAGATAATGGGTAACATCATTAATTGGTTTTATCCAAACAATAGAACAAGTAACCAAATCAATTTAGACAATTGCTCAATCAACATCCATTAAGTGCATACCCATATTATAATTTTTTTCACACCAGTAACTAGTGTTAACATAATAAGGTGAAGTTCCCTATAAATTACCTCCTCATAGGGTGGACTATAAATTTGATAATGGATAACATATTTAATTTACATCATCAATTGGTTTTAACCAAATTTCAAAACATGTAACCAAATCTATTGTAACACGTAAGTGCTCAGTCAACAACCATTAAGTGTGTACCCATGTTACACTTTTTGCACATCAATAACTATTGTTAACATCACATGGTATAGGTCCGTATAAATGACTCCCTCATAAGGTGGACCCATTAACTATCGATGTAATACTTTCTTCACAACAATAAATCCTCTTTGGATAACATTGTGGAGTTATGTGAATTAGGTCCTTAGAACTTGTCCTGGAAACATACATACTAAAAATAATGAAAGGAAACAAAACCTATAAATTTGCAAAAGACAATTGCAAAACAGTAGTCCTTTATAACTTTTTCCAAACATTTAAACAATTGCAAAGTTTAGAACTTTGATATCAAATAAGAGCAGTGCAAACTATTAAAATATTCATTAGTGGACTATTACAACTATTATAGATTACTTTGTCACAATTGCTCTGTGGCTTCATTTTTAACATTGTGTTCCTCTTCACCTTCATCAAGGGTATTATCACCTAAATCATCAAAGGTACTAATGTCCTCCCCCATTAGACCAAAATTATTTTCATCTGTACTGTAGGCTTTTTCTTAAACGCATGTTTTTTCATCTTTCATTTAACCTTTTCGAAATCCATATCCATATTCTTCCAAAGCTTCTTTTACAACAAATTAATAAGCTTTTCTTTTAACACAACAACATCAATCACAATCTTCCAAATTTTTCAACAACCGACAACAAATTCAATTTATGCATTCACAAAAATAACCATAGTGTCAACCACAAGTATATGGAACCACCAATGACCACCATGTATGGTCAAGTGTAAGTGCGTGTGAAGATGACCAATGATTAGGTAAAGTTAATCACTTGGGGAAAAAAATGTTGTACAATATTTGATGTATTGTGTGCAAAATATACAATTTAGTTCAACACTTAATATAAGTCAAGTATTAAAAAATTGGTCACTAACAACAAATTTGAAACAGAAAAATACGTTGTAAACAAAAAAAAAACATAATAGTTAAAACAACATTTTTTAACATATAAAATTAGGTTCACAATCAACAAACATAAAAGAAACACAATCAACCAACATCAAAAAATGAAGAAAACTCTTATTTCATAATACAACGCTTAGCATCACTAACAAAAAAACAAATCGGAACACAAACAAATAAAAAAAATGCACCAAACCGTAGTTTCAACAAAGGCACGAGAATTTTTCCCCCAAATAGAAGTGTATAATCAACAAAAGAAAAACCAAGGGAAAGTGAGGAGGAGCAGAACAACAAAAACCTACCATGTGCAATGTAATAAAGGCAACAAAAGAACTATAAGGAAGGTAGAACACAACACGAAAATAATGGAAGGTGGGCGTCTTTCTCCTTTCACCAGTGATTCCAGCCACAACAACGGCGGAGCGAAATTATGATATATTGAGTTTTGTTCTCTTTATCTCTCATGTATTGGATATCTTAGTAAATTTCATTTCTTTAGTTTTTCACTAGAACAACTATGATCTCGAAGTCAATTTGGGGTAATTGTTTGAATCTATTATAACATAAGAGTGAGGCGCTCAATGGACCTATTTTAATCTTCTAAGACCTTTTTGGGAACTCTTAATGGAAGTTCAATAATTTTTCGTGCAGCCTAATCAAATGTATTCAGATTTTATTCCAATTCTATTCCTTAGATTTTATTTTTTTTATAGATAAAATATAAGTATGGCGTCTTTTAAAGATTAATTAGTTTAAAGTCATTTCCAACTTAAAAAACAATAATTTCAAATTTTATACATGTAAATTTGCCTTCTTAGCTCAGTGGTAGAGCGCGTGGCTTTTAACCACGTGGTCATGGGTTCGATCCCCATAGACGGCGTTGATTTTGTCCTTTTTAATCTCTTTATACCATGGATGAATTGTTGCTAAAAAACCCGTAACGGATGGGAAATGAATATTGTAAATGAATTGTCTTTATTGGTTTTAAAATATCTATATTTCTTTGTAAATTGTCATTCAACACTCTTTAAATGGGTTATATACACTTTGTTTAAGATTTATGAATGTTATGCATTGTATTTTTACTTGAATTTATAAATATTAAAATTTTATTTTTGTAAATAGCCGTGGGTACCCGTGGATATATGTGGATATTAAAAAATATGTGGATACTCGCATAATGGATACTCATACGGATATGGATACGGGTACGGGTAGAGATGTCAACGAGACGGGTAGAGTACGAGTAGTAACTCTTTCGTACCCTACTTGCTGGATAAATATCTGCCCCGTACCCGTACTCAATATCTGTGCAGGTATCCGATATGCGAGTACTCGTATGTTTTTTTAATATTCACGAGTATTTACAAAAGAAAATTTTAATATTTAAAAACAAATGTAAATTATAAATTCAAATAAAAATACAATACATAACATTTATAAATTTCAAACAAAGTGAAAATAACCCATTTAAATATTGTTGAATGACAATTTACAAATAAATAGAGATTTTTTTAAAACCAATTGATAAAAAATAACCTATTCAAAATCAATGTGTTAATATTTTAATATTTTACTCATTAACTGTGGGTATCTATTTTAAATATTTATTTCCTACCTGTTGCGAGTTTTATATGCGGATTCTCGTGGGTACATATTTTTCTGACTTCCCTCATGGGTACAGATTTTTCTGACTTCCCTAGACACAGGACTGATATTTATCCAGTCCCTAGACACGGGACTGATATTTATCCAGCAGGTAGGATACGAGGAACTATTGCCCGTACCCTACCCGTCTCGTTGACATTCCTAATTAGTGGTATTTATAGTACATTTTTCGTGGAAGCAAAAGGAAAAATGATAGAAAAATACATACAGTTGGAGTTATGCATGGAATAAAGAAAAAAAGGCAATAATTATGCAATATAACTAGAAAGTAATGATGAAAGTTGGATAGAATTTAACCCCCATGATGAAAATAATTTGGTTAAATATATTTTTGGTCCCTTAATTTAGTCATTCATCTTTCGAAATACGTGAATTTAGTCCTTTTAATCAAATTTTGGTAAGTTTATTTGATGTTTCGTACACATTTTAGAATTGTATTTGAGTTGATTATATTATTTGACACATTTTTACTTTAATGTTAAGTCAAATACTATTATGAAATAAACTTGAAATGTCAAATAAACTTAACAAAATTTGATTAAAAGAACTAAATTCACACATTTTGAAAGATGAAGAACTAATCTGGTCCAAAGTTTCGAAATAGACTATTCCAAAATTCATTTAAAGTTAATGGAAAAAAAAACATATTTAACCCAAAATAATTTGATTATTTGAATCTGATACGACTTGTTGTTCTGCCTTAAAGAAAAATGCCGGTCACACATTTTATTATATTTTCTTTCACTAACATGGACTAGAATTAGTGATTCTGAATAAGTTCGACTCAATCGTAACGGTTATGTTTACTTCGTGATTAGATACAAACAAACCAAATGAAAGAATACATACACTTCGTTCTAATGCAAAAAAAACTTGATGTCCCGAAATATTCAAGCCATCATCAGTGTTTACTTTTGTTCTATACTTATACTTTTTTCCAAGTCATAAATGCCAATAAAATTGAATAGCAAATACATTTTAACAATTAGACTAGTATTCAGAGAATTACATGTCATGAGTTCAACCATTAAGAATATGGCATGGACTAACCAAAACCCTATCAGAACTTTGAATTAAAGAACTGTCAGGCCTGTCTGTTAATGAGAGACATCAGTCACTTTGATTTCTTATTCATGCTGCAATTCTAGGAGTTTATTTCCCAAAGGTGACAAGGGTGTTCTTGCTGAGTCTATTAAATCTTCAAAATCAATCTTTCTCCCCATTGGGCTACTTGTCTTGCGACTAGACTTTCTCTTGTTTGACTGCAAAAACCAAAATAATCAAATTAATAAAGAAGCATCCATTTGTTGCATGTCATGTACAACAAAGATAAAATAAGCTTTTGTTTTCATATCTTCAAAACAAAAAAAGTGCTTCTCATATTATACAAAGATAAAATAAGCTTTTGGAACTACATGGTTTCGTCTTTATAATTATGAATAAATTTAGTCTTTCTTCGTATATAAACTAATATATGTCTGTTTCCATCGTAGAAATAACATCAACTTTTTTTTCTATGAAAAACTCTAAAAATAACTTTTTCATTCTCTTTCGCTTCTGCTAGATTTGAAACATTGAATTTTTTTGCAGGAATTGTTTTTAGAATTATTATTTTGTTAAAAAAATTATCTTTTTAAAAGGAAACTGTAACACATAGGCCAGTTATAAGCAAAGAAAGACGGTTTTCTCTACATGACAAGTCAAATGTATTAATCCGAGAGGGTTTCACCTTCGCAGAAACGCTGCCGGTATGGCTATGGCCATGTTTCCTATCAGAACCGCTATGGCTCCTTTCCATGCATCGCTTCGCCAATCTTTTATTCTCGTTATGCAACACGCTATTTTCCTCAAACAATAATTTGACCTATGGTATACCAAGTCAAATTAGTTATTTTTTATGTTCATTAACAATATGAAAATTGGAACGGTCCACGAAAGAAATCCTAACCTCATCTTCAGCTCTGTGAAGGTTAACCCTTAGATTTTCTTTATCATTTTCTAGAGATTTGACTTCAGCAACAAGACCCAAAACTCTCTGTGTTGATGGCTTCAAACTAGAAAATCCATAATAAAAAATCAGTATGAAAATCGTAAACAAGAAAACATACTGATCTTATGGTTTAGCCACAGATGTGTTTAATTGACTGGCACATGAAATAACAGCTAAAGAAGGCTCACCAGTTCCACATTGTCAGCAACTTCTTACACTGATCATTTTCACTATTTGAATTCAAGAATGCAAATGTACAAGACTCATCTGCACTAGTAACTGTTGCCAACAGGGAGTCAAGCAATTTTTCTTCATCAAGTGTTCCGGAAGAAGAATCAACCTTCAATAGAAAGTAAAAAATATCATTCATTAACATTCATGACCAAAGGACTAAAATTTGAGGAAGGCTTTGAAAGCCATTACCATTTCACAGTTAAGAAAATAGATAAAAACAAAGAAACTATAAACAAGGAAGTGAGCGTGCCTGTCTGCCAGTAACTAATCCAAGTTCAATAATATGTTTTTTAACTTAGGAATTAGCAACACCATTGTACCACACGTAGTTGTAGTTATACTGAACGAATGTTCCAGATTATTTGAACAGGGTATATTGCGGCTACAAGCAATGAAAAATTATTTCAATTTTCATGATATCAAATTCCAGGCCTCTTTCCTTTGGCTTAATAGAAACACCACCAAATTCAAACTTCAATCTAGTTCAGCACATGTACCTAGACGATAAATAAGCTGACAATTGCAAAACAATGAATAAAATAAGTTCCAAAGTTCCTCCCAACAGATTTCACATAATCAAGTTTTAAACCCCTTCCCATCAGATATCATTCAATAATTCTCTCAAACAGTTCAGATTGGCTTTTGCATAAGAAACCAAACAAAATCTACATATGAAAAAGGATGATTTCAACTAAAAATTGATACATATACATAAACTGAAATTCCAACGAATGACCTACAACATATAAAAATTATCAGGTAGTTCAAGACACCAAGAATTCTCTATAGTCTTAGTAGGTTGGGTTCAAAATAACCCACATACTCTTTAATCAACTAAGCTAGACTACCTTTGGTTGATTAGGAACCGTGTGATTACGAAACATCTAATAATTTCTCCACACACTAGGACAGGCTTTTCTGCACTGAATTCATCTACGCTTAATGTAAGCATCACAGTTTACACAGAAACCATTCAACATTACCAATTTGGAAAAGTCTCAGTTACTTTTGTAAACCGTATAAATCAGACATTAGGAATAACCGTAGATGAGAAATCAAACAATAAAGACAAAAGAAAAACTATACTGATTCGTTTTGCTGTTTGTATTTGTTCAATTGACGCTCCAACAGACACAAATCTCGTTCCAATTCGCAAGCACGCGCGTGAGCCACCTGCGCGCGTTCATCAGCCTCGTTCCCAAACTCCATCAACGCTTCCCTATCGTGGTCGTAGAGGGCGCATTCCCGTTCCAATTTCACGCACTGCTCCACCAGTCTCTCACACTCCGCCGCCAACTTCTGATTCTCCTCAACGAACCTCTTCATCGCTTGCGCGTTCATGGTCGCCTCATTCTGCTCACAACAAAAAACTCCATAAATAAAAAAATAAAAAATAATAAATTAATTACCAACAATTATCGTGGAAGCAAAACAGAAAAGATTACAAACTCTAGCGAGTTCGATGAGATCGTCTTTCTCCTTGAGCTTGGCGAGGAGGAAGAGGCGCTGCTGTCGGAGTTGGCGCCGCAACTCTTCGGAGGCTTGAAGCTTTGTGAGGAGGGTTTGATCCGATACGGGAAGGCCCACAATGTGGTCGATGGATTCCTTGATGTAACAGTCGATTTGTGGGGGAAGATCCATTGTTGTTGCTCAAAGTCTAAGGTAGGGTTGCGATTAAGGAAGAAAGCGATGCCACCAAAACCCCAATATTTGAGAATGGTGTATTGTGAATTGAATAGGGTTTAATTGAAATTTTGGTAGCCGTTGGGAGATTCAAATTGAACTTTGGTACCGTTGCGAGATAATGTAAGATGTAATGTTTCCTCTCTCTACCTTTACCCAGTAACCATTGTCAATTGATTGTATATACATCTCTTCCCATACACACTATGTTATTTTTAAATTTATAATAAATAAATATTTTTAATATAATATATAATAAATTACATTTAAATTTGTGAAAAATACAAACTTTGCAATATCATACGAAGTTTTTTTCGTTTTATTGTTTATGTTCGCTTTATTTTCTGTAATAGAACCATGATATCTTGTTGTGTGGCTTGTTTATTTACTCGAGTGAGAGAGGTTGTTCATTTACTCCAGTGAGAGAACGAGGTTTTCGTAAAAACAATGTTATTCAGAAAAAAAATCCATAATAAATTGTTGATTCCTTCAAAGTGATGCATATAACTTAAAGATTTGACTGACAAGTTCGTATTAAGATTTTGCAATTTCTAAAACTTATTATAGTTAAATTGTCAAAAAATTTATTGAAGAATGATGTATTATTTATTTTTATTTTTTTATGTTTAAGGAGTGTTTTCTCTTAACTAGACACATTCTCATGCCACTTTTTATCTCTCTTCTATCAACGATACTTCATAAATATTCAAAATTACTAAACAAATTACGTGCTAATATAGAATAAAAATTTTGGTTTTTTTCTTATCGTAGGGCAATTTAAACCATTGGTGTACTTTTAAAAAAAAATATCAGAAGAAGTTAGTCGTCAGAAAATGGAATGACTTTATTATGAAGAAATCGTGTGAAAGTATAACGATTTCAATTAAGTAGAGTTGAAATCATACCAAGTCACAGTGACTTTCATGCATTTGAGAGAAGTCGTCAAAGTCTGAGAAGACTTCACTTAAGTTAATTATGAGAATAAGTAAAGTCGTACTGTTATGGTAGAATTTCAGTTAAGCAAAGTCTTGTCATAATAGCACGACTTCAGTTAATTGGCAATAAGCAAAGTCATGCCATAATGGCATAACGATTGGAATCAATATTTTTGTATTGGCATTGTAACTTATTGTAAATAAAATTTTTGATTTTGTTCAATTGTTTTTGATAATATTATTAAATTAAATAAAGAAGTTAAAATTTTGTTGTATAAATTATATGAGAATAAAATAGATATGAAGATGAAGAAAAGAAAAGGTTTTCTTAACAAGAAATACATGAAATAAATCATTTTTGTGGATGACATATATTAAAATTAAAGTGAAGAAAGTCTGTAAACTAAAGTAATGAGAGTTACATATATAAAATGAAATTTCACTATCTATTTGGACAATTGCTTTTGTTATGATCAATACTTCTACAAAAAGAACATTTCTTTGGTTTATTTGGTAGTGACCGGTTCATTTCGTTTTGGATACAAGTTGTAGTTCGTCTTCCTGGTTTGTTTGTCGCATGTGGGGGTCAGGGATTAAATTTGGATTAGTATAAGTAGACCAATAATCTTCATTTTGAACAAGTTGAAATTGCACCTCATAGGCCTTGAAGATATTTCGGAGACTATATATAGGGTCCACAAATGTCAAAGGTTGTAAATGGAAGGATGAGCAAACAGTCATGACATGAGTGCAAGGTAGGTGAAGAGCTTGAAACTCCCCGCAATCACACCACCACTCAAATAACTTAACAATGTATGACATTGGATGACGTCCAAATTGGGGAGTGGAAATCTCTTGAACATCAAACATTGAATTTGAGCGATAATATCTATGGACAAGGCACATGGCAGATTGTTGTTCATTTTTTCTTAATAAAGCATAAATATCCTCTGGATATTGGTGGGCAGCTTGTAACATGCATTCAATCTATGTCCTTCGTTCCACAAACCATTTTTTGGTTCGTTCAAAATTTGTTTTAACAACAGCATAAATTGGCAATGATCTTGCTCCCTTCAAAACGAAGTTCATTCATTCGGCTAAATTTGTTGTCATGTGGTCGTATCTTTTCCCCTAATCATAAGCATGGGTCCACTTTTCCAATGGTAGTTGGTCTATCCAAGAAGCTGCTTGTTGAAATCCAGCTCTCATAGCAGATACCTTTGCTTGAAGTCTAGGTATTTTCATTTCATAACCTATCACAATGCGAAAAACTTTTTGATCAAAGTTTAAATAAGAATATTCCAACTTAATATTAAACTAGTCCAGAGAAAGTAATTGATTGTAAAATCTAAACAAAAGTTTTTTGTCAAAGTTGAAATGAAAAGTTTTTAACTTAACATCAACCTAGTTAAATGAAAGTAATAAGCAATAAAATCTAATATTTTAAGAAGTGGACTTTAAATCTAACTTAACTTTACAAAATCGACTTGTAAGATGAAGTTTACATATATTTATATATTGTAAATTCACCTTTTATCTCTAATCAGTGTGGGATTTTGAACACCCCCCCTCACGCCAAAGCATATACCTCGAGTGTGGGACTAAACATTAATTAGTGGTTTGATAGCGATCTGATAGAGGGTGACATGATAGGTTCAACAAACAACAAATTTTTCGCTATAAGATAGGTTTCAGGTGACTTTGATAGCATCCTAAGAAAAAAAAATTAAGTCTAACTCAACCTTACAAAACTGGTTTTGTAGGGTTGAGTTAGGCTTAACGTCTACTTATTAAGATGGTATCAAAACCATTCGAAACCTATCCTAGCAAGATTTGTTATTTGCTATATATAATTATCATGTTACTTGTTATTGAACCATCTATTAATATCTAGTCTCATGCTCGATATATATATATATATATATATATATATATATATATATATATATATATATATATATATATATATATATATATATGCCTTGACGTAAGAGGGTATGTTGGAGATCTCACATCGACTAGAAATAAGACAAACTTATAGTATATAAATTGTACAAACTTCACCTTTCAAATTGATTTTGTAAGGTTGAGTTAGTCTTAATTTTCTCTTCTTAAGAGAATGAAAGTTCTTAGTCAATGTTGAAATGAGAAGTTTTCAATTATTAGGTCAAATGAAAATTGATTGTATGATTCAACCTATCTTTATATTGATCAAATAAAATGAAAATGGTTGACCAAGTAGAAGCAAAAAGCTTTGTCAATAATAAATATTTCAAATACAATTTAATCATTAATAAATTTGTCATCAAAGACATCTTTTGATAAATTAAAAAGTGTGATATGATATCTATGTTTGTCTAGATAAATCAACATGGTGGATTGCATTATTCCTAAACAAAACTTTCAATACCTATTGAAATTAACTTACTATTCCCAATTTTTAACTCAAGTTGAAACATGTGTAATTGCTCAATTTCTTCTTATAGTCTAGTTGAGTTGACCTTGGTTTAGCTCAATTTCCCATTCAACTTTGCATCTACCTCAAGCTCTTCTTTTCTTTTTCTTTTCTAATCAACTTCAAATCGTTCTACTTTTCTTGGTCAATGTATATCTCTTCAATAACTACTGTAAAAAAGTGTTTTGACGATGGTTAAAATAGATTTTCTATTACGACTTTTGAATTAATGTTAAAAGTTCGTTCGAAATAATGATGGGTTTTGAACCTATTATTATATTTTCAAACCACGACGATTCGTTGTTTTAAAGTTATTTAAGAAAAAATAAAATAAAATTTTACAATCAAACATATAACAACAGTTCACACACATGGATGAATGGAGTGATGTGAAAAAGAAGAGGTACCACATACTAATAGAACTAGCAAAAGTACAAAAAAAAAGTAAGTGAATGTATATCTATGAAAAGAAAAAAGCAAATAAAAATAAATAAATCAAACAAAGAGAGAAAGAGACCTGACCTTATAAATGATTGTATTTGGTTGTTGAATCAAGCACACAGTTGTTATTCAATCACGTATGCTATGGATTGTATTTGGTTGTTGAATCCAAACCATGTGCCGGTTTGTGTGCGAATAGGTACATATGAAAAAGGTCGAATTGTGTTTCAGAACATTTTGATATGATTCTCCAAGTGAAATGGTAAGACGCTAAAAATGTATGAAGAATTTTAAAAAAAGAAAAGAAAAAGGAATCGTGGGTTTAACCTTTAGATCTATCATGGACGGTGATTTTACATGATTTTTTTTAAAAGTGTGTGTGCATGTGCAAAGCCAGAAATGATTTTCGAACAGAAATCTAAGACCGACCTGTGTTATTTACTAAAGAAATAGAAGTTATTACAAGAAGTACGTTAGCATTTCTGCATAGATATTGCAAAACGAATCTTAGTCTCAGATTTGTCAGGCAAAAACAATAAACAGAACACAATAATAGGACAATGATAGTTTTTGACTACTAAATTTTAATAATTTTTTCTTATAACATGAGGTGTTATCTTTTAAATAGATTTAAAATATTAAAAATAAAAAAAAGGAAAAATAAAAAATTACTTAAAAGATGATACTTAAAATTATAAGAAAAAATTGTCAAAATTTAGTAGTTAAAAAAATCATTTTCCTAATATTTATGTCTATCAATTACAACTTTGATGTATTTTTACTTTGTTTTCTTCAACTCTTCTTTTTCATACAATATTATTGGCAGTGTTGGACCTACAGGTAGGACAAGAGCAAGTCCACACCTTTCATTAAAATTATTATTAAGTATATTTAAAAGAATTATTTCGTCCTCTTTAATTTTATATTTATTTTTTCCATTGACTTAATTTCTTAGATTCGTCACCGGTTATTTAATATGTATTTTGAAACAACGAGTTCATTTAAAAAGTCTTATAAACTACTGTCCACTTGAACCTGTCGTGTACATAGATAATCCAATCCTCTTGTACAGTTTCGTTGCTTTTACATTAGATTCATATGATGATGGCAAATACAATCTTTACTCCGACAATTACTTGCGTAGCCGTAGGAACATTCGGTAGATTTCCAGCTTCAAACGTTGATCATCACCTTCGATTCAACTCCAGAATCAAACACAATCGTTTCTCGGTTCCAGAAAAGATCCGAGGTTTGAGATTTCAAAACGATGACAGAAGAAAAATGTACGTAAAAATCTTAGCTTTTTATTACATTTTTTTTTGTTAGTAATTACAATTTCTTTACTCCTTCGTGCAGGAATATGGTTGTCTACTCTTGCATAATACCAGAACACTCTAATGATTCTTCTCCTGGTTATTATTGGTAATTCATTTCCTTACCAATCTCCCATCATATGTATTATTATTCACTTGTTTCTTTTCCCTTTTAGTTTAGTTTAAGTTGGCAATAACAAAGTTTGAGAAATATTCTCCAGCAGGAAACTTTGGATCCTTGGCACGATATTCTCAATACTAGCATCTTTTTTTAGGGGAAAATGGGGACCTTTGTTGCAACTGAAAGGTAAGAGATCATCTAAGTTGAACATTAGAAAAAAACAAATTAATTATTGGCATAAATTAGACCTGAAATAATTTTCATCTGATGATGTTTTTCTGCTTCTTGTGCATAGAGAAAGTTGACACAACAATACATGAAGCACATCGTGTAGTAGACATTATAGAAGAAGTGGCTGAAGAGGTAGATAAGGTGGCAGAAGAGGCTGTGAAGCATCTGCCAGAGGGAAAATTTCGCCACGCTGTAGAACTTGTTGAAAAAGTAGCTGAAAATGTCGAGAAGCGTGCCCAACGTGTTGAAGATGCATTAGAAAAGGTTTCAATCTCTATCTTGAAACAATACAAATTAAACAAAGGTTTAAATGTTTAGAAATATGAAATTATTTATTAACCAGAAATAAAAAGTAAGTAATATTCGAACATAGGCAGATCTTTGTTAGATTTTGTCACTACAAAAAATTTTCGATTAGAAATCAATTTAAAAAAAAATAATTACTTATTATAATAATCAATCTAGATATCAAATTTATAAAATTAAAAATTATTTGTGTTCACTATTATAAATAAAAAATTATAATTAATCACTAAATTTGTCACAAATTAAAAACTAAATTTTTTGGTAGTCAAAATTTTGATAACTAAATTTTAGTGACCAACTTAGAAAGTAATTATTTTGACAGCCAAAATCATAATATCTAATTTCAGAAACCTATTTAGTGACTAATTATAATTTTTCATTCATAATAATAATTATTTTAATAATTAATAATTTTTTAATTTTTATATATTTAGTATCTAAAATGGTATTATAATCACAAACAATTCTTAATCACTAAAATTAATTAATATTTAAAAATTTTCTTGTAGTTCTTCGGAGTTGGCTTAGTCTTACAATGACGCTATTACAAGTTGCCAAACGATAGAGTAACTTCCCTTGCTCATTAGATGAGACTTCAATAAACAGAAAATTACTTGTTTTAATCTCCAACACGCAAGTTGACAGAGTCAATTTTCGTCGCAATTGCTTTGTTCAAATCTAGCTCAAGCTATAATAACTTGCAAATTGCTATTATTACTTATTGCAGAATTTATCTATTAATTTTGGTAGTAATCAAGCTTATACTTAACACGATAATTGAGATTGGAATTTGGGTTAACGTGTAGGTTGAGAACATGGAAAAGGAGTTGGAGTCCTTCATTACTGAATCAACCACTCATCATAAAAGTAGCGTAACGACGACTTCAGAAGCAAAAGAACAGAAATAGAGAAAAACACGGTTGCTGAGCATGGCGACAATTCTTCTACTGAAAAATCAAACACCACGTTTTTACATCTTTTCTTTTTATTACAGTAACATCTAGCTTGTACAAATTTTATTCCTCAAGTTATTTCTTCTCTCACGCATAAGCTTAACATTTTCAGCAACTTGTTTCCCATGTTGAAATGAAAGATGCATACCTATCAATTAGTTATCTACAAAAGAAAAACATCACCATCAATATGGAAAGTAAACAAAAACCAAATTATGTAAAATTATCTGTATCATAATATTTGTGTTAATATCTTAGGCTATTTGTCAATAATGAATTCATTGTATTGTTGGATAGAGTTTTAAGTAATCTCATCAAATTAACAAATTTATTCTCACTCTATTTAGCTAGACTCCTCACGTGTAATATTTAAACTACGGATAGAACCCACATGGGGTACCTAATATTATATTTGTACAAAATAAAATTATGCTATAAAATGTTTTTATTAAAGCCACGTTTAAAACAAGTATACAATGAAAGATATGTGAATGATTTAATATCCAATAGTAGTGTGAAACCTACCTAAACAAGAAAGTGAACAAAATTATTTGTTACAAAATATTTCAAATTAGAGGGCAGAGTGGGCCATCTCCTTATTCCAGGTCAATAAATATATACAAAGCACCTACAATTGTTTCTGTAAAACAATTTAAAATTTCAATCTATTAAAAACTAAAGATGTTATCGAAACTCATATTATACAATTTTTAGCATAGTTATTTAGTTACTCTCTAATCAATAGATAATAAAGTTAAATTATATAAAATTGAGATAACGTGAGAGATGATGGCGTGCATGAAGAAACCGAGTTACCTTAATCAATAGATTTTCCTCGTGGAGCTATATAGCTTCTTTTTCTATCACAAACACCGACATCATTGGTTTATTCATATGATATAACATGGCGGTTGAATAGTATTACCTACTAATTAGAAGTGACAAAGTTGTATAATAAAAACGTTGTACCATTCTGGTCTACGTTCGTTATCCATATAAACCTTTCCATCGTCTTATCCAGTTGATCAATAGTCTTATAAAGCTTCCATCATCCTCATTGAGAAACTCTAGTTATCTTCGGAATTGAATGTATTGAATTCATTCACATAATGGCAAATACAAGCTTTGCTCAAAAGTGTACTTTCATGGTATGTCAAGCTTCAAAGGTCGATCATCATCACCCTTTTCATCCTTTTCGATTCAACTCCAAACTCAAACTTAAGGGTTTATCAGTTCAACAACAGAACTTGGGTTTGAGGTTCCAAAAAGAAAGCACAAGAAATATGTAAGTATAATCCTCGTACAGTTTTTTTCTTGGACAATGTTATTTTATGACGCTCAAAATTTCTTTAAACTCATTTTTATGTTATGTTTAGCTACTTTTCACTTTTTCTTTACAAATACAAAAGTTTACTCTTTTTTTTTTTATGATTATTTTATCTATGAATGTCAAAATGTTGTCAAATAGTATCAAACAATTTTTTTCGATTTTTTCAGGAGCATGATTGTGTACTCCAGCATACCACCCCCATCTGATTCTTCTCATGGTGATTGGTAATTCATCAACCTCCTAACTTTGATTTGATTCAGAAGTTTTGAATGCACAAAGTTGATATAGCTTGGACTAATATATTGTGATGGCTCAATCTGTTACATGTCTGAAAATGATGGCATGATCTCTAAAATAATGTGTTTGTGATTTTAACTAATACTAATGCGATATGCATGCGAGATTTTCATTTACGATGAAAGGTAAAAAAAGAAACTTCTTACTTACGTAAAAGTTAATTAGATAGTGATGTTTAGAATGTACAATAATTTCTCCGCCACTATCATGTTCTAAATCTGCGATTAACAGAGTTTAAGAAAAGACATTATTATCTGACAGGAATGTTTGGATCATTGGAACAATAATCACTGCACTTCTATCATTTACAAGGGGCAAATGGGGACCTTTGGTACAATTCAAAGGTAATAAAAATAATAAGAACCCTGTTAATTATAACGTTAAAAGGAACTATTTCTCAGAATTATAGTAGAAATTTTTATCTTTGTACAGAAAAAATTGAGACAACAATAGAGGAAGCAGAACGTGTGGCAGATATAGTAGAAGAAGTGGCTGAGGAAGTGGAGAAGGTTGCGAAAGGGGTTGTGAAGCATCTTCCCGAAGGAAAACTTCAGAATGCTGCTGAATTAGTTGAAAATGCAGCTGAAAATGTATACCAGCATGCCCAAAATGCAGAAGATCTGTTAGAAAAGGTTTTAATCTTTTAATTCAAACACAATTATGCATAAATTGATGCCTTCCTTTATATTCTTCTAATTAAAACCTTGTACATATAATTCAAAATCATGTGAATATAATTATAATAGCCCATGTTAGGTACCCTTTGAATTATCAGCCGTTGAAAATTCAAAGTAAAAAAGTCAAATATAGTGGTAGGTTAGATAAACCTGAGATATATATGGATTATCTCATTTGAATTAGTCTTGCAATTTTACAATATTAAAAAAATTATATATGTTAATATTGCTGAGTTTGCATTAGCAAGAGAAAACATTTGGAAATATTAAGATTTAACACGCAAGATGTCCCAAACTCAATTTTTCAGTCAATACCTTTTTCAGTCAATTTTTCAGTCAATGCAGATGTTATCATCTTGAGAAAATGTATAATTTAATTATTAATTATATGTTGAGCACTAATTTTATTTTTACTAGAAAAACGTATTGTTCATGATTTGAATGAGATTCGTGATGATATGATATATCAGATAAAATTAATATTTAGCTCTTGCTACAGTATGAAGCATCTTTTTGAAGGGTAATGAAAAATTTAGACATGAATATGTAAGATTATAGTGTGTGATGAGGTGGATGAGAGATAACAAGATAAAATTGCAGGTAGAAGAATTGGAAAAGGAAGTGGATTCCTTCTTTGAATCAACTATTCTTAAAGAGGAAAGTGTTGTCCCCACTACAGATTCAAGAGATCCAAAATAGAGTAAATCAATGTCGCAGATCCATCATTTTAGCATGTAATGACTCTTATATGTTACTCTATACTATTATAATTCTTATCTATATTATTATTATTATAATGAAGATTCTTCTTTTATGTTCACATTTTATTTTTTATTTTACTTTTTAAGTATTATTTTTAAATCAATTTTACCAATTTTATATTTTAAGTGACGGTTTCTTTTTTTAAATTTAACGAATTCTTTTCAAGTTTAATCATTTTTTTAATTGGACTAACTATTTATAATAAAAAATTATCTACAAAATAAAAAAAAAATCATCTACAATAAAATTGTAAATATTTAATTATATTTTATTATAAAAAAAAAGTGACATACATACAGTGCGTGTATTTTTATTATTTAGCTGCTTGTATACTTTTTTTCATCTCCTTCTATATTTTTTTTAGAATTTATTAACTTTGGTTTGTAATCGGAAATAATTCAATTTCACACTTTTAATGAATCAAATCTAATTTCAGATTGTATCAATAAATGTTAGAATATTCAAAAATATTTTATACAACTAAAATCACTTTTTAAGTCATTTTTATTTCACAAACTCATTAAGCCTAATTATCATAAATTCTAATTAAATTAATCTTTTAAGCACAACAATCAATTAAAATTCTATAATTAAACATTGAATGAAGGCAAAAATATATGCACTCATCAATTATCCTCCTAGTTGAGTGTTTCACTCTAGGAAACCTTGTAAACTTTACTTAGTTTTGTATTTTGTTTCTAATCATTATGTACACACAATTAGCATGGATCACTAAGGTTTTTGTAGGGTTGTAATTTGGTTGACCAACTTCAGTACTGGCCTTTTGTACAATTTCTATTCTTTTATATGTTTGGTCAGCTTTAGTACTAGCCTTTTGTATCTACGGTTGTGGCTATGGTTGTTGTTGTGGTGGCTTTGTTTCAGTTGTTGCAGTAGGTTCAAAATTTGTTAGACTGGCCTCCCTTTGAAGGAATGGACTATCCCTAGGCCATGCCATAAATTGCTATCAAATATGACCTCACCAATAAGGTCTTCCCTAACTTGAGATGGAAAGGGTGTCCTCTCTTCAGATGATACTTCTAGCATGAGGCTATTTACATAACACAGCAAACATAATTTTAAACATTGAGAATACACAGGTGATTTCGCAGTTCATTCCATCACTATCATATGCACAGTTCAAAATCACAAAGATAATGCAAAGGCAAATTAGTATTCAAGTTTCACACTTGTAGTGTTCACTATCTTAAGCATCAGAGTTCCAACAATGTACAAATCAATGAGGCAACTTCAATATTGCACTATTTATAAATGAATTACTAAAACGCATGGTGGTGAATAAATCCCAATCACATTCTATTTAAAATTCAGACATAATATATAATTCAAGGAATGTTGGATGAACTAACAATGAGAATGAGCATGCGTGAAAAAAAGTTACTTTTTCTTTCCTCCAAAAACATATTTTAAGTTCTCTAAGTATATACTTGATCAAAGAAACATCAACATTATGCTTTGCAAACCTACACGAAGTTTGTGAATGAGGAAACAACCATATCCTTTTAAATGAAACCTAAACTTTGGCGAGTCCAATGAGAATTTCAAGTTAATAGACACTTATTTGGAGATTGCAGTGTTGAAATTTTAGGAAGAAACTTGAAAGAGATGGAAAATTGTAATTTTTTTATGTGTAGAAAGGCAGAGAGAGAATACATGAAAAAAAGTGTTTTCTTTTCACTCTATTTGAAAGCCTTTCAGATAAGTAGGGGGCCAATAATAACTAGAATTCAAAACCCCAAAAAATAATCCACTCAGCACCGCAATTGGCACTCAAGTTGCACAAAGCTAGTGCTCAACGACTTAAAGTTGGCACTCAGTGTCGAGGCCCCTAAAGTTCTGTAGAATAAATTTTGCAGGTTGGCACTCAATGTTCCTTAGGTTACATTGAACGCCAATACAAAAACTCAAAATTGTTGTGCATATGATTAATGGTAGATATATGTCTCCTCGGTTTAGAGATTCATGACTCTATTTTATTGATCATGCATCTTTCTTATTGAAGAAGGACTTCCTTTTTATATGAATTTTTGCTTTGCTCTTGATTCTCATCTTCAACTCTTTCATGTCCTATTCAAAAGTCAATCTTTCTGTAGAGAAATTTCCTCACAACACAAAAACACAAGATTTCAAACAAGAAAAAGGAATATGTATCTTTTAAACTTATATCTTATTTAAGATTTGTATGAACAAAAATAGAAAAAAAAATGAGAACAAAGACTTTCAAAATACAAAACATAAACTTTACAAATATAAAGATATGATCTTCACAAGATATGTACTGATTTACAAGAAAGAATATTTAAAACTACCAAATACTTAAGCTAAATCCCCAACAACAGCGGCAAAACCTTAATGGGGACAAAAGCTAGTCTAGATTTTATGTCCACCAAGTTAAGCCCAAGCCTCAAAACAATGAGTTGAAAGATCAAGTTTCAAAATAAGTATTTCGTTGAGCAAGTGCACCAAATCAGTTTCAGTACAGCAGAATGAGGTTATCGTATGCATAAGGATCTAAGAAGTATATTGGTAGTTGACTTTTGGGGTCCTTTTAGAAAAATATGGATAATAGTATATTATATAGATTGAGTGGAATAGATACTATGATTTGATTTCATCTCTTCTTCTTCTATTGTACTACTACTTGTCTTTTATATTTAGACACAATTCATTTAATGTTCTGGAAGTACTCTAAGGTAACTCTAGACTCATTCCTGCAGTCTAGAACCTAAGGACTTCAGACTCAGTGCAATTCCTCCACTCCTGATTGAATAAATCCTTGCTTTAAGAATAAGGCTCTATAGCTAGCTAAAGTATATAGATCTATTCCCAACTTTTAACAACAATAGATGATTCAATTGGATCTTAACTTAAACCACTTTCCAATCAATTTAAGTTGATGAAATAAGATGAGTAGCTAATTTGCTCAAACAATAAAGCATAAATCAATCCATAAACATTGAATAAAAGCATGCATAAACATTTAAGAGGTAGTAGTACAAAAAATTACAATTGATTATATCCAACCTCGGCACGAGAGGGTTCACCAACTCATGGAATGTTGCAATACAATTCCAACAACATCTTGACATAATATTTACATTAAGAGCATCTCTATTTAGACTCATAGCATTGTATTCCTACTCTACTATAGTTTTTATTTCTCCACTCAATGCCTAAAACCAAGACATTAGTTCTCTATTATACAAAATAAGATTGTGGGTTGGCTCCATTCTTAGTGCTTAAGCAGTAGAGGATTCCTTATTTGGAGGATTTCCTTGACCAGAAGTTTCCTTCGTGGCTTCCACCATACTTGATGCTTAACCTATACAATATGCCTTTCAATGCTATATAACAGTTATGGGGCTTATCTGCAAAGTGTTCAATTCCTTATAAAATTCACTATAAGTCATCAAATTTTCATTAAATTCACAATGTTTTAATTCTCATTATCCCATTATGGAATCCTAAGCTAAAGAGGGTTGATTTTCTCAATAATATGGAGATTTCATTCAATTTAAGTGCCAAAGACATGTACCAAATTAGGCAAAATAGATCATTATCAACCAACAACACGAGATTGATTTCTCTAACCTCAAACCTTCAATTGACAATCCAAATGGTGAAAATGAAGAACAATATACCTTGAACTTACAATCAAAATTTCTAGCCAATGCAACTGTAAATGAAGAAGGAATTACAATTTTTTTGAGGTGACTCATAGAATATACCGACAAATTTATTCTCTCTTTTCTCTTTTTTGAGGATTGCAAAAATACACTCTCTCTTTACCTAAAATACCCCTCTCCACTTAGATTAATAAGTGAGGCAAAATGGATTTGACTAGGTTGGACTTTTTACACACATAGTTGGGAATCTAACCCAACACATATCCTCTCTTACAACTATATGGAGGTGACCGCCAATTCGGCAATCTCACTACAAGCTTCAATCTTCTTCCTTGGTAGTGCCTTAATCATCATATCAACACCATTGTCTTCTATATGAAATTTATCCAACTCTAACAACTTATCATCCAAAGCATCATATATCAAATAATACCTCACATCAATATGTTTGGACCTATAATGGAAAGTTGGATTCTTACCGAGATAGATAACACTTTGACTATCCCCAAAATAATGGCTAGTTGTTATACACAAAACCAAGTTATTATAGGAATTTATTTGCTTTTGTAAAGGTAATGAACTTTGCTTCTATCGAAGACAATGCTACACACCTTTATAGCCTTGATTGTCAAGCCACAACTCCCCCGCAAACTTAACCAAATAGCATGAAATGTACTTTAGAGAATCAATGTCCCCAACCATATTTGAGTCTGAGTAACCCGTTAAAGTAGGTTTATCACAAACAAAACAAAGCCTTCAATCACTAGTACCATGAAGATACCTCAAAATCCATTTCACATTATTCTAATGCTCTTTACCAGGATTTGACAGAAATTGACTGATTGTACGAACAACAGGTGCAATATTTTGTCGTGTACATATTGTTGCATACATCAAATTGCCCACTACAAATGCATAAGGGACTATGCTTATTTATGTCTTCTCAGCTTCATTTAAAGACTCTATTTAACACTTAGTTTAAAATGAGTAGCAAGAGAAGTGCTCATAGCTTTAACTTTTTCTATCTGGAATCTATGCAACACTTTAATGTAGTGCTCTTGTGATAGATAAATCTTCTTTTCTCTTATATAATGTGAGATACTTAAGCCAATAATCTTTTTAGCAATTCTCAAATCTTCCATGAAAAAAGACTCACCAAGTCTCTAATTCTGGAAATATTTTTCCCAACGATAAGTATGTCATCAACATACAACAATAGGATAATAAATTCATCATTAGAGAACTTTTTAATAAAGACACAATGATCAGAAGTAATCCTTTTATAATATTGATTACACATAAATGATTCAAACTTCTTGTACCACTATCTTGGAGCCTGCCTTAAACCATATAGACTCTTCCTCATTCTACACACACAATCTTCCTTGCCTTCAACAAGAAAGTCATCAATTTGTTTCATGTAAATATCTTCCTCTAAATTACCATGAAGGAAAGTTATCTTCACATCTACTCAACCTATAAACAAGAATAACAACTAAACTTAGCACAGTACTAATGGATGACATTCACCACATGTGAGAAAATCTCATTGAAATCAACACATTTTTTCTGTCTAAACCCTTTCATGACTAATTTGGCCTCGTACCTTGGAAATATATAATTAGCATCTTACTTCACCTTGAAAAACCACTCATTCTCTAAAGTTTTTTTTTTCCTTAGACAATTTCACCAAGTCATGAGTGTGATTATCATGTAAATATTTTATCTCATCTTGCATTTCATCCAACCAATTTTTGGTTTCTTCACTATCCAAAGCTTAATCAAAACACTCGGGTTCTCCACCATTAATCAAGGTTACATACTAATCAAAAGGATACATGGAAGATGGTTTTATCAGCCTATTGGACCTTTTGGTAGGAACTTGTGGTAATTTAGGTGTATAACGATATCATCATAAGCATCATCAATTTGAAACTATACTCTATCTCCAACCTATTGATCATCAACATCACCATGTTGTTCATCCTCTTTAGCATCAATCTCAACTTTATTCAGATTGTGAACAGGTAACTGCATTGGATTACCCTCAATTAGATTACTATTTTTCTCAGGTGTAGTCTTTTATACCTTGTTAATGTCTTCAATTGTTTGGTCCTCCATGAATTGCACACCACGACTTCGAACTAGTGTATTCTCTATAGGATCATACAACTTGTATCCACATTCATCATATTCATAACCAATAAAGATACATTGTCTTCCCGTACACACAAAATATTGAGACCAAATGAGCTTGACTAGGCTAAACTTTAGTTAAAGCTTCTTACACGCCATCAAATTTCACCTTTCACCCCATCAAAATATTCCAAAAAATATTTTTTGCAAAAAGGAGTGTTAATTTCCGAAAAAACAAATTCTGGAATATTGTTTATTGTGTTCCAAAAATTAAATTCCGAAACTGATATGAGAAGTAATAGGGTATAGGAAGAAAATGATAGAGTGTGGGAAGTAATGGCCTTAGACCTTTTAGACACCCAACCCATAAAATAACAAGTAATTCAAAAATAGTTATATTTGACTCCTTTTAGTTTGGTAAAGTCATTTTCTATTCTCGTTTATGGCGCTTGCTGAGGAGTATGTTCAGGGTAATGGGATTATAAAAATGGAGAGCAACTTATGAGCTATAAATGATTATAAAGTATCACGGATATAATATATAATTATTAATTGATTAGAATATCCGTAACAAGCCTTCTATTTAAACAAAACTATTTAAATTTAAGAAAAAGAAAAAGGCCACGAATTCCACTAGCAATCACTACCTCAAGCTTTTCAATATCAATTCGTTGAATTTATTTTGTTTTGAGCTTTGAATACGATTACTGAATTAATTTACCAAACTTTAAGATGGGATATGGCTATCATGATAAAGACTTTATACCAACAATTTGCAAGTACTCCTAATATATTCATACTTTTAAAAAGAGTAATGATGTTTTTATTGAATCTTCAAGTGATATTTAAATTTAATTATTGTAAAGCTAATTAAGATCAGAAGGTTCGTATTTACCATTATTCTAACATTGATAACGATCCATCATCCATTATTTTAAACCTTAATTGGTGAAGTATTTCCTTAAAAATAGCCTTATTCTTTTTATTAGAAATTTCTAACAAATGTTTTGCTACATAGCTTTTAAATTTTGAAAGAGAATCACCAACATGTACCGATATAAAATTAGAAGTGATCAGTAATTATCAAATATTTATTAAAATTTATAAAAAATAAAAAACTTGGTATATTTTATTTCTTATATGATGAGCATTTTGTATTAATTCTGTGGATTTTTAAATCTAACTTTACCTAACAAAAAAAGTGTTAGAAGTATGGTAAAAAGTGTTTTCCTTAGTTTTTGTTAGACGAAATTACCAAGGAGCTTGAACAAATATGTATGATAGGGCCAAATTATGATACCTGAACTCTTTGAAAAATGTTTATTGGTGAGACTTGAACTACTCTAATTTGTTACTTGTTTAATGCACCAACCAAACAAGATAAGGAGGATCTTTCAACCTTATTACAGATTACCAAACCCAACAAACACCTAAATAGTTTCCTAAACCTTCGAAAGAGACAGCAAAACAAAGAAAAATATTCCTTCTCTTTTAATCCAAACAAAATCCATCTCACGCTTAACCCTATTTTTCATTTTCTCTATGTCCCTTTGCGTCCCTAAATTTCTTCATAAAACACACTTCAATGGCCAAAAAACTCAGAAAACTCTTCCCAGATGAAACAACAACCTCAAACCAAACCCAAACACAAGATTGCTATGGCTTATGCGACCCTGCATGCCCTTACAACTGCTACACTAACCAAGACTACTTCTTGTCTCCACCACCACCATTTGTTTCACCATCAACACAAGTTAACCACATATCCTCCTACGTGATCATCCTCGGAACTCTCTTCGCTGTCGTTTTTGTTGTCCTAGGTTTCTACGTGATCAAAGTGAAGTGCTATGCTGCATGGTGTGGGTGGCGGCTCAACGGGTCCCTTCCTTCTCAATCAGACACCACCACCGAGGAGTTTCTCCATGAGAACCAAGTTGACCACCCCGTGTGGCTCATTGCCACGGTGGGGTTGCAACAATCCATCATAAACTCCATCACGGTGTGCAAGTACAAAAGCAACGAAGGGTTGGTTGAAGGAACCGAGTGTTCGGTGTGTTTGAACGAGTTCCAAGAGGAAGAGACCTTGAGACTCTTGCCAAAGTGCAACCATGCTTTTCACATCCCTTGTATTGACACTTGGTTGAGATCACACACCAATTGTCCTCTTTGTCGCGCAGGTATTGTCTCTAGCAGTGTTATTTCTGAAGCACCCGTGTCGAATTTGGAGCACGAGAATGCAAATTTGGGAAGAAATCAAGAGACCCTTATGGAGAATTCAAGGAATGAAGGCTCGTTAAACAGCAACACGGTTGCAGGGGAATCAAGTGAAGCACTAGAGTTGGTTGATGAATCAAATTCTAAGGATCGCGTGCATGATCAAACTCAGAACCATCACGTTCTGGAAATTGAGATTCACACAGAAATGGGGTCTGTTTCAACCACAGAATCTGAAAGCCATCATGTTGGTGATGAACATAAACATGTTAATCGACGGAAGCAAGAGCAAGATGGTGATTACCACCCAAAAACGTGTAAAACAATGCGTCGTTGTTCCTCTATTGAAGAGTGTTTGCATTTAAGCCCGGTATCCATGAAAAGATCATTCTCCTGCAATGGAAGGATTCTAACTTCCAGAGGTTGCATGACTTTAAACTCTAGGCTCCATTCATCTCTGCCAGAATTTTCAATCTGTTAGAGACGAACATAGCATGACATGAGATACTGTTATTCATCAGTATCATGAAATATGATGTTCATTTTACTACTCTCAGAATTTTGAGGGCACCCTTCGTAGGTTGGAGTTTGAACACGGACATGGTGTACACAGCAAATTGGGAAAGAGAAAGAGGTTTGATTGTGAAGAATAAAATGTTAATTGTAATTGAAGTTTTAGCAAGTGATGGGACATGTGAAAGTAACTATGCTGTGCGCTATACCACAAATCACAATGTTCAACGGCACTGCACAACATAACAGGTTTGCTCCTACAAAAGGGAATGAGGCACACTAAGTGCTCTTTTTTTTGGTTCTACATCGTGTGTTAGTAAAAGTTTTTGATTTTTCCCACATGATATTGTGGTATGCTATCGTAGTCCTACATAAGAAATTGGATATGATAAAGCACAACCAGGTCATCATTATGTAATTGAAGTGGACCAAAATAAATTTGCATTGATGTCTGTGATTACTGTATTACAAATGTGCAGATCATAAGAACATAAGAAGAAAGCAAAGTTTTAAATTGTAAATATGTTTTTTATCAGTGACAAATTATTAGGTTATGGATCATTCTATGTCTGTAGCCCAACTAATTTACGCCGTATATACTGTTGAATATTTTAATTTGTGATAAAACAAAGTAAAAGTTAATTAGTAGCATTCTATAACTTACATGAAAATTGGATAAAATCATGGTAATCTTGAATCATTCAGTAGTTTTTCATGACATGTTCTGAAATTGCAGTTTCAAATTGTACAAATGCAAGGAAGAATTTAGAAGTTTGTAATAAAAACAAAGTGATATATCTCCTTATTGAACGAATACTTCTTAGATTTATTTATCACACTTTTCATTTTTCTTCTAGATCAACAAAAAAATTTAACTGTATTAATTTGATGTAAACTATTTGATTTTTTTAATTTACTACAAAAAAAAATGTTTCACTAGCGACCCATAGAAGACAGCGATCAACATCTGTGATTGTGATTAGCATATGTGATGCTTGGGCCAAAAACCCACTCTCCAACATTTCTTACTACACCTCCAACATTTCTTTTGTACCTCCAACAATTTATTAAAATCAAATATTACCCTTGGACCATTTGAAAAAAGTTACATAAACTGCACCACCAAATTTATTCCAAGACGTCAACTTCTCAAGAAAGATATGTCGACTTCTGAATGTAAAATATATATATATATATATATATATATATATAAATAAAAAAAAAAACGAAAGTTGTCTTCTGGTTTATATATTTTTTTCATTTTTTAATTTAAAGTTTAATATTTTTTTATTTTAATTTTTATTTAATATTTTAACATCGTTTTTAATACTTTATTTTATTTGTAAAATATACATTAAAAGTTAAAAAATATATGTAAAAGAAAATAATAAAAAATTAAAAAAATTAAACTTTAAGTAAAATTAAAAAAAACTCAAATAAAATTTAATTTTTCTAAATTTTAAATGTTTTTTTATTCCTTGTTTTTTGTTTATTTATTTTTTATGTTTTCATATTCATTAATATATATTCCAAAGTTAAGTTTAATTTAAAGTTTAATTTCTATTCAATTTTAATTACTTTTTTAATTTATTATTTTTTGTATTATTTATTATTTATTTATTAATATAACTTTTAGAAATATAATAAAATATTAATATTTTTTAATATATATTTTAAAATAAAATAAAACATATATATATATATATATAAATATATATAAATTTATACATATTTAATTTCTTTTATATATAATTTTAAAAAATTAATAAAACTAAATTAAAATTAAAACAATTAAACTTAATTAAAAAATTTTAAAAACGACAAAATAATATATATATATATATATATATATATATATATATAATTTATTTTTTTTTTTTTTATTTTTTATTT
>Ga0209589_1000403_pt1 | contig 58971 bp, 33 predicted proteins | sample CowpeawhiteBW_FD_187525 | JGI IMG/M metagenome (GOLD analysis project Ga0209589, IMG submission 187525) | Root nodule microbial communities of legume samples collected from California USA - Cow pea white BW (SPAdes) (version 2) | ecosystem: Host-associated > Plants > Roots > Nodule | place: USA... | reverse complement strand
TCAATATGATGATGGGAATGGAAACCAGAAGCACGACCGACCGGGGTCCAAGATAATCCATCAGTAACAGTAGTCACGTAAGCATGAGACTTTTTGGTAGTACTGGTGAACCAGATGGCCGCGGCGATGGAATCTGGGACGGAGGACTCGTAGTATCTCTCTAGATCTGGCAAAAGCGAAAGTAAGTAAAAAGTCTACAAAGATTGTTTATTGTATAGAAAATACTTGAGACATTTTCTTGGAATAATGCTTGAATTTTGTCTTTTTGTTCGTTAAAAATAGCTCCAAATATTTGTGTCACTACTCTAGATATTGACTACTTTAATTGTTTTTAATGTTGAAGTTGTAATGACATGATATTTGCATCCTCACAAATTGTTTATAGCATATTACAAAAATATATAAATTATCTATAAGAATATATAAAGAAATATTTTCTTTTGTGTTCATATTTCGTTATTGCAGTTTTACTCTTATTTATTTTAAAAATTAATTATTTTATAAATAATTTATCTTTAAATGTTATTCTAACAACTTTTTTTTGTCTTTAACATATTTTAAAAACTTTTTTTTTTTGCATTTTTTTTAATTTTAAAGTTAACAACTAGTTTAAAAATTAATTATATATTTTTAATTAATCTTAACTTTAATTTTTGTGAAAATTAAAAAATGCCACAAGTGTGATAGCGCCTGTGTTTTTGCTAGTATAATATAAAGAGTTCTACATCATATTAGACTATATATATATATATATATATATATATATATATATATATATATATGAGTCAATATTCTAGATAAGATCTTTCAAGGAAATTTCAAATAATTTTTATCTAGTATTTCTTCTTCTACTTGTACAAAAGGTACATATAAAAAATATATGAAAGGAGTGAGGTCTTTGTAAGCCTTAAATATCAATCTTACTAAACTCAACAAATAATACAAACATTAGAACCTGAAATTGGTCCTAAAACCACAAGACCACAAGACTCAATCTCATTTTATCATACATATGGATCTATATCTCACTTTTGATGATCCATTATGAACATCAAAAGATACTTTTGATAGTGATTAATGTTGGATAATCTTTAATTTTGTTAGATAGTATTTAGATTATGTTTTAGATTATAGAGTTTCTTTTTTTTTAGCAAAGTGATAGGGTATTTTATATTTGGTGAATTAGATTTAAGTTAGTTGTTATTTTAGTTAGTTGGAGTATATAAGATTTAGTTTGATAATATAGGGTATTAGATAAGATTAGATTAGATAAAGATTTAGTTTGGTTTGTTAATATTTGGTTTGTAATTGGCTATATAATAACCCATTCTCTATCAATAAAAAATACCACAATAGGTTACATTGCATATTCTTTTAATGTGTGTGAGTTTTTTCCAAAAAAATGGTATCAAAGCTTTATGCTCTGAGTACTGAGTGAAGAGAGAGAGAGAGAGAGAGAATAAGTGTGCGCTTGAGTGCTTTGGGAGAAAACAAAAAGAGGAGAGATGGCAAAAGTTGTGAATGGTATGACAGTGCCGGATGAAGAAAACCAATTATGATAATTGGTGTCTACAGATGAAGACCCTTTTGGGATCCCAAGACATTTGGGATATAGTGGAGAGCGGATACGAAGAACCCACAGAGGACGCAAATCAGACGATGGCCCAGATCGCCGCGTTGAAGAAGACGCGAGTGAAAGACAAGTCGGCTTTGTATTTTTTGTACAATGCTGTGGAGGAGTTAGGCTTTGAGAAGATTGCAAACTTTGCATCTTCAAAGGAAGCATGGGATATTATGAAGGTTGCATAGAGAGGGAACGACCGGGTTAGATGAGTTCGGCTTCAAGCTCTTACAAGAGAGTTTGAAGGGTTGAAGCTGGAAGATAAAGAGAAAGTAACCGAGTACATAACTCAGGTAGAGAGGTGGCCAACCAACTCAGTAGAAATGGATAGCCAATGCCAGCAAACCGGGTAGTGGAGAAAATCTTGAGATCACTGACAAATGATTTCGAGAGCATTGTATGTGCCATCGAGGAGTCGAAGGACCTATCTGTTCTCTATGTGGAAGAACTTGTCGGGTCATTGGAGGCCCATGAACAAAGGAGAAGGAAGAAGCATGAACCGTGTGATCAAGCACTAAAGGCGCAACTTGATTTGGATGAAACTCAGAATACTCAGAGCCGAGGTCTTGGAGACAAAGGACGACGTGGCAGAGGACGAGGTGTTCAAGGTCGAGGTGGACATGACCGAGATGATGTTGAAGAGAGCACAGATCAGACCAGGCAACAGAATTGGCATGGTCGTGGTCAAGAAAGGGGCCAAGGAGATTGGTCTAAGTCAGAAGTGGAATGTTTCAGGTGTGGCAAGTATGGCCACTATGCAAGAGAATGCAGATCGGCAAGCTGCTACAACTATGGCAAGGTTGGTCATATAGCAAAATATTGTCAATCAGAAAAAAAAGAGAAAAATCTTCTCATAGAGGAAGATGACGAGGAGGAGATAGGAATTTTAATGATGATGCAAAACTCAGATGCCGAACTCAAAAGCGGTGAATCAGAAGCTGAGTGGCATTCAGGCCGTGTGAAGGAAAGGAGATCAGGTGACGAGCTTAGTCCAAATTGTTTAAACTCGGTTTGGTATCTGGACACAGAAGTGAGCAATTACATGTGTGGAGATGAGAGTTTCTTCAGCGAACTCACCCAGGTGGAGGTCGAATTAGTGTCATGTGGAGATGATTCCAAGATGGTGATAAAAGGGCGTGGAACAATCCGATACATGTAGAAAGATGGACGTGTTGGAGAAATCAGGGATGTCTACTATGTTCCTAAGCTGAAGAGTAATATTTTGAGCATAGGCCAGATAGTAGAGAAAGGAAACTCGATTATGATAAAGAACCCAGTACTGTACTTGAAGGACAAGGATGGTCGGCTAGCAGCCCGAGTAGAAAAGGAGAAAAATTGGATGTACAAGTTGGAGTTGACCATCTTGCAGAAAAGGTGTTTGAAACGTGTGGACAGTGAAGGCGGTGCAAGATCTGTTCGGAATGGTGGGGGATCCGTTCGGAACGACGTGGTGAAGAAAGAGACAAGTAAGCAAATTAAAGTAGTGCGGTCAAAAAGAGAAGAGACAACCAATCTTGCCGAAGAAGTTGAAGAAGAAGTAGTGTTGTTGATGATGGGATGTAGCTCGAGGGATGAGCACAAACAAGTGGAGAAGTCGGCAAGAAGGTTAATGTCATAAATCAGTTCAGTAGCATGGAGAGGTCGTTAAGACGTGCATATAGCTCGGAAAGCTTGGCAAAGAGTGTGGAGATCTCAAACAACCCAAAAAGGGACTTGGAAAGCTCGATGGATCATGAGGCCAACTTAGTTAGCTCGGTGGGAAGTTCGAATGGCTTGGTGGAGCAAGTGGAGTGCCCAGATCGTTCGGGGGAGCAAGTGATCACCTTGAAAAGCTTAGCAGGGAACCTAGGTAGCTCGTGGAGTGTGGATAGCTCGGATCTTGAACAAGAAGTGTTAAGTTTGCAAGAGCAGGTGCATGCCGAGAAGGATATGAGCGTTGTACTGGAGGTGCAAGATGAGAAGTGGCGACTTGGAATGGATGATAAGTTTGGTGTGAAGGCGTGGAAATTTTCCGATCTCTTAAAGAGAGCTCGGCCTATTCAGAGGATCTCGGTTAATGGCAAGTCGACCAAGGGTAAGTCAGCCAAGGTTAAGATGAAGTCACTCAAAGAGAAGATCAAGTCGATCAAAGAGAAGATCAAGTCGGACAAAGAGAAGATCAAGTCGGTCAAACAAAAAAGCAAGTAGGCTATGGAGATAGAAGATTGTCCGGGATTAGAGAAGAAAAAAATTTAAGATTATGAGGGAGTTTTGTTGGATAATCTTTAATTTTGTTAGATAATATTTAGATTATGTTTTAGATTATAGAGTTGTTTTTATTTAGCAAAGTGATAGGGTATTTTATATTTGGTGAATTAGATTTAAGTTAGTTGTTATTTTAGTTAGTTGGAGTATATAAGATTTAGTTTGATAATATGGGGTATTAGATAAGATTAGATTAGATAAAGATTTAGTTTGGTTTGTTAATATTTGGTTTGTAATTGGCTATATAATAGCCCATTCTCCATTAATAAAAAAATACCATAGTGAGTTACATTGCATATTCTTTTAATGTGTGTGAGTTTTTTCCAACAATTAGGTAGTTGAGTATTTCTCAACCATTTATTGGTGAACAAAAGAGATATATACTTACTACCTAACCTTTGTGATGCTAAGCATGTATAACACAATCCTAATTTTGGCCTATGAATATCTTAGTCCAAGGTGTTATTCTGAATTATTCAGATATTCACCTACTTGGTAAAACTTCCTTAGACCCCACCACGGTCCCTACCTTTCACCTCGTAGTGTACCAAATTGTGACTTCCAAAATACAAACCCTCTTACATGGGTTTGATTTCAACCCATTGGAACCGAACTAAAGACTCTTCTCGAACATACATACTCTTGAACATTTTGAAGGATCACAAAATGTGATTATTATCAAAATATGTCATTTTCCTTAACCAATAATTTATACAACATCCAAACAAGTACACTTCACTGAAAAAAAAATTATTTTTACTTTATTTTTTAAATTATGAAAGACTTATATTTTAAAATAATACAAAATAAAGTAAAACAAAATAAGAATCAAAGTAAGAACTTTAAACAAATAATTATATATAGTTATAACATCATAAATATAATAACAAAAATACAAATTAAAACAAAGAACCAATGCATAACTGAAGATAAATTAAGAAAAAGAATTAAACAAGACCACTTATAACTGAAAATAAAATAAATAAGCAAGACCAATTCATAACTAGAGATAAATTAAATAAAATAAATATGCAGAACCAATGCGTAACAGGATGTAAATCGACTAAAATAAATAAATAGGACTCGTGTAAAATTGAATATAAATTATATAAAATATAAAAAGGATCGGTGCGTAACAAAAAGTAATTAAAATGAAATAAATACTAGTGAAAACACGTGTGCGACGCAAATGTGTTCACTATTTTTGGTGATAATAAAAAAAAAATTTATAATTTTATTGTAAATAATTTCTGTAGGTAGTTTTATAATTAAAAAATTATTAACTTTATACAAACGATAAAAAAATTAAATTTAAAGGAAAAATAGTTACTTAGAGGGTAAATTAATAAATTAATAATTTTAGTTTAACAAAACTTTTCTTTAAAGGGTAGAATTGAAAACCAAATGTGAATCCCAAATATGGTAATCCCTTTTATATATAAGTATAGAAGTAAACATGATTAACCTTTTTATATGTAAGTATAGAAGTAAACATGATTAACCTTTATATATAAGTATAGTATAACAAACATGAATTGTGTATATAGAGATAAATAAAATAAAATAAGGAGGATAACAATTGAAAATAAGTTAAATAAAAGTAAATAAAATAATATATAATTCAAAATAACTACAATATTAATAAAACACACATGAGTTTATTAAGATTCACAAAAAAAAAAACTTAACTTCAATCCCCTCCTACCTTACCTTATTGATTGAAATGACACACTATAGAAACATTTAGAAGGTGAACATTTCTTCCCATCTCTTGCTCCAAACGCTCTCTTATTCCTTTCTCTCTCTCTCTCTCTAATGTTGAAGTTCTCACTGTTTATGAAGAGGACTCTATTAATCTCACCTACTAGAAGTACGAACAAGATATTGATTACTACCTCATTTCATGTTAGACCATATTGTAGTTATTTCATATCCTGTATTTTTGGAGATTTAGGAATATGAATTTGGAAAATCAAGGGGTAAGCAAGGTTATTGGAATTGAAGAAACTTGGTTATATACTAATATCAGTTGCAAGTTGTATTTGAAGAATGTTAGACACATTCTTGACATACACCTTAACCTAATTTCAGTATAGGTATTTGATGAAGATGGTTATCATAATTCTTTTGGTGATGGCAAATGGACATACACTAAAGGGAAATTGGTGGTAACAAATAGGGAGAAGCGAAATACTATTTATTGAACGTTAACAAAATTGTTTACACCTTAAGTGAATGTAGTTGATGATTATTCTACATGACTTTGACATAAATGACTTAGTAAGTTAAGTGAGAAGGGTGTTAATACTCTTACAAGACAAAAATTGCTTTCTATTATAGATACATCTCTTAAAACTTGTTCTAAATATCCTATCGTAAGCATCATTGAGTTTTTTTTTTTGCACTTATACTCCATGTAGTAGACCACATACCTTGGGTTGAGTTTAGACTAATGGTTGAATTGCAAATACTACTAAATAAATTAGTGGTTGCTTTTACTTTTGTCACTTTTATTACTGACCATTCTATAAAGGTTGGACTTCTTTTTTTGAAATCTAAATACCAAGTACTTTATGTGTTCAAGCATTTACATGCAAGTGTTGAAAGACAAACAAAAAACTTATCAATGTGTTAGAGCAAATAATGATAGTGAATACATGGGTCTTTTTGGGAATTATTGCAAGGAACATGACACTGAGCTTGAGAAGACAATTTTGAAGACACCTCATCACAATGAAGTTGCAAAGAGAATGAACAACACAAATAATGATAGAATTAAACACATGCTTTATCGTGTAAAATCGTCTAAAGCTTTTAAAGGTGAGACATTAAGAACTGTAGTGAACGTGATTGACCTTTCTTTTATTCCTCTTGATGGTGATGTCCTTGGGAGAGTGTGGAAAGGGATCCTATAGCCATTAAGGGTATTTTGCTGTAAATTATCTATTCAAATTCTTATAGATGAAGATTTAAGATTGATGGGAAGTCTAGATAATGTATCTTCCTAAACTATGATCGTGATGATTTTGGTTACAAAATTTGAGACTAGTTGACAAGAAGATTAATAGAAATCTATTATTTTTTTCTTGATGACTAAACCATTGAATATATTGATAAGAAAAAGAAATGAAAATAGGTTACTCATATGTACATTAATGTTGAGTCAGAACCTCCTACCATAGTTGTTAACCATGGGGAATATTTGAATGTAGGTTTGCACAATATAGTTGACATAAATAAGTCTCAAGTCAATGAACCAATTAAACTAGTTTCTTTTGAACCAATTAAACTATTTTTCTATTAATACTTTCTATTATATCTTTAATAACAGGTTGGTTACACCTGCAACCAAAATGGAAACCGAGTGTTTCGTGGTTTAAAAATGTCGAATCTCGCCTCCCTATGACATAAGTGAGATTCAAAGTCTTAAAAAGGAATTGAGCAAGCATTTGCAAAAAAGCATTCAGATCCTTTAAAACAAAGCATTGGTACAAGAATTGTTCGAGATAGGAAGAATGGAAAATTATGGTTATCATAGCAAAAATAGATTGAAATGTTACTATAGAGATTGAATATGAGCAATTATAAATCTGTTAGCACTTCACTTGCTGGTCACTTCAAGTTAGGCTCAAAGTAGTATCCTACAAGTGAGAAAAAGAAAGACAAAATGTAGAAGAGTAAAGACATGCATTAGAATTGATCTAGAAAAGAAATGTAGAAAAAGGACCAGTAAAACAGAGGTAAGCTAACAAGGACTAAAGGACTCATGATACACACATGCTGCTTTGATTCCTTTTTTTCAATAAGTCTTGCTCATATTGTAAAACCAAGTTCCTTTAAAGCCCTAACCACATTACAAGCTCAAGAAAGACCTTAGTGATTCATGTTGATTGTGTGTAAATAGTGTTTAGAAATGAGGTACAAAACTAAGTGAAGGTTTGCAAGGATGTTTGAGAGTTAAAACACTTAACACTGGGAGGGTGAATTGGCCATAAACAAATGAAAAATCAGGAGTTAAAATCTTATTGGTTTCAAAACTATGAATTGCTATGCATTTCTGTTGGTTCATGTATGAATATATTTCTTTGTTGCACCACAGTTGCATTATCCTTATATGAAACATATTTTTTCCATTCTATTTTGTTTTGCTTTGTTTGAGGCCAAACAAAGAGCTAAAGTTGGGGTATGTTGATAAGTGCCTAGAATACCTACAATTCCACAATAATTTGACACTTGTCATGCACTAATTGATCACATTTATCAGTAAAACAACCTTTTTTAACTCTAAGTAACATAATGAGGTAAATAATTATAATTTAGTGAATTTGATGATATTTTGTTGTTTTGCATGCCTTTTCGAGAAAAAATAGTAAAGATGCACCTGAGCCACAATAAGAGTGTTGAGCGCTAGAAGAAGAAAATACAAAGCATTGAAATCATGGCTTTTCAGCTAAGCAACGCAGAATGGGGTTGAGTCACATGAGGAAACCCTTTGCAAGAGGAAATCTAAAGCACCAAAGAAAGGGGTTATGTAAGACCCGTTGAATTTAATTAATTAAATAAATAAATAATTAATAAATGCGGGTGGGCAAATCATTTATGACATTAAATTATGGTTGGTATGACGTGGAAAAGTGCTAGCTCATGTGGTGGAGAGTACTTTAATTATGTGTGGGGACTTGGGTTCGAGTCTTATGTATGCTAACTTTTGTGTTATTGTTTTTATTATTTAAATCTATGTAATCATGTTATAAAATGATATGATGTTTGAATTGCATTAGTTAGCATGAAACTTAAATTGGTTTGAGGGTTTGGCATTGTCTTGGCATGTGCATGGTTGTGGGATCAAATATTGTTGAGAACCCAAATTAAACTTTGTTTTACTATATTTTAGTTTTGGCTAGAATTTGAAAGGTTGAAGGGAACCCTAGCAGACATGGCAGCCAAGAGGGGCTGGAAAATAGTCCTTAATGAGTCATTGAATGTAATTTGTATTAGACTTAAGTCATTTTCATTTTGGGATGAATTAATTCCAATTAAGGTGTAATTGAGGAGGGAGAAAAGAGAGTGAGAGAAGGGTTTGGAAAAGTATCATTAGTCTGTGATTTTAAGAGTGAGAATTCAGAGAGGATCTGTGGTGTGTACATGAATAGAAGGCAGAATTGGAAGGGAATCCAAAGGACGATAATAGGTGACCAAGAAGGAATTCATAACAACTCCAATTTAAGCTAAGGAAAACCAGGTTAGGGGAGCTCAACCCGCTTCTTTGCATGTTTTAATTTATTCTGTGTGAAAGCATAAACCACTGGATGTGTATTTTGGTAAACTGTATGAGTTTTCATGTTTCTGGAAAAAATCTCCAAAACCCGCCTAGCGGGCTGCTCATAGCCGCCAGGCGGCACATGTCATTTTAGTGCATTTTCTGGGTTCCATGAGGAACTGCCTGACGGTGAATCCCTGGACTGCAAGGCGCCACTGATCTGTACCCCAGTTTCTGGGTTCTATGATGAACTACCTGGCGGTCATGCATACCCGCCAGGCGATGCGAGTCGAATTGGCTCGGTTTGGATGTTTTGTGTGATCTGGAGTGATTCTGATCAGGTAAAAGTGTAGTCCCACTTGAGGATTGATGAGTTGGATTGTTACATTGCAGAGTTTACCATGGTTTAATGTTTAATTTGATAAAGTACTATGAAAACCTTTTGTGGTCGAATGTTGGGGCACATCGCTATTTAATTAGACTCTGAATCATGTAAAATTACAACTAGAATAATTAAATGAAGTCACTAGGATTTGAATTACTTTGACTGGGATGGAATTTGGATGAAGAATACAGTAGATAGCAAAGAATGGTGAAGTGATAGGGGCACGGGATCTGGGAAAAGATTTGGAGTTGGCTGGTGGTATACACCGCCTGGCGGCGCGGGGTTCACCGCCAAGCGCCGACGCAGAGGTAGTAATACTGCATTGGCGAGATAAATTTTGAGGATCGGGGTAGTTGTTATGGAAAGAATGAGTTAGAATACGATGAACTCGGGGTCGGGAAATGAATAGGTCATGAGCTGTTTCTACCTTAATTGTGGTCAAGTATGTTGGGTAGGTTTTGTGAATATAAGAGCACAAGAATTGTCAGCATCCTGGGGAAGGCTTAAATCTGGTTTGGATCAGGTAGTATTGGTTGTGGTGGGGTTGAGTTAGTTGCAATAGTGAGTGGAAGAATTAAATAAGGCAAGGGCACGGGATGATGCGTTGATTTTAGCAAGTATGAAACCTTGAACATGGTAAAATGAGAGCAAGCTATTAATCTGAGAACTGTTATTGCTTGGAGTAATGAACAAATTTTCTGAATTGGTAGTAGCAACTTGGTTAGCTTGGGTTTTTAATACTGTTCATAATACAGTCTTAGAATAGGGACTGCTGGAATTGGGAACATAAATGGTTAGAGTACACTGTGGTTGGCTGAATTCTTAAGAAATGATGTGTTATGGTTATATGGTAAGTTTTACATTTGGTACCAGAAACCTAGTAGTATTGAGAGAAATCTGAGATAAAGAACATGAACCAGAAGAGATTGTTGTACTGATACAACGCCCGACGGGAGGGAATGATTCCGCCAGGCGATAGAAAGGAAATCAGAGAGTGCTTGATAGCGCAGCGCCTGGTGGTCAGGTCTGTGGCGCCAGGCGATATCTACTCAACAAGGAGTCATTGTTACGTGGACACCTGGCGGTGAGGGTAATACCGTCAGGCGGTACCTGTAGTGAGGAGAATTTTTGAGGCGTTGTGTGCTTGGCGGTACGCGACACCCGCCAAGCGGTCTGGGAGCTAGCAGCGCCTGGCAGCACATGTCCCCCGCCAGGCGATTGGTACTGCTGTAGCTTGGATCTTTGATTGCATATGTGTGATCTACAAGACTTCTAGTGATGCTTTAAAGATGGGATTGTTGGGTTCCTTGAGTTGTGGTTCGGAACGTATCCCTTGAGTTATGGCTCGGGATATGGGTTAAACACGTGGTATTCCTTGAGTTGTGGCTCGGAATAACATCTCTTGAGTTGTGGCTCGGGATGGCGGATGAACCCGAGGAACCCTTGAGTTGTGGCTCGGGTTGGCGAGTGTTGTCGGTGTGAGTGTGCTGGTTGTGGCCATTACGGATGGGTCCAGATAGATTGCCCTCCTTAGTAGTTGGCTGACGAGTTTGATAGTCTTGGGACGATGCGAACTATGTTCGTATTTGGGAACTCCACCTGGCGTTGTGGTGTATGATCCATAACATGGTTTCCAGCACGTGCTCTATCGGTTGTGGCCGATAGGTATGACAGCAAGTCATCTTGAAGTAATCACTAGAAGAGGTGGAACACAAAAGTTATGGTTGATTATAAAACTTGGTACTTTAAGGATTGTTTGGGGATGATTAAATAATAAATGTGTTTTTTTATATGATGTATTGATTCTATCTGTTTTGTGTGTTAAGCTCACCCTATCTGCTTGTGATTGGCGATGATCGTGTATGCGATACACGGGAGCAGATGTTGTTGATGCAGGTGGCTCAGGTGAAGCTTAGCTACGGAGAGGGGATAGATGTGGGGAAAAGATTTTATTATTTTCTTTGGTTTTTGAAATAAAATGTAAACCCTTACGAAATTTTCTTATATAATCTATTGTTTAGTGATTATGGATTTGAACAGTTGTTGGTTATTAATAAAATTTAAATTTTCCCGCATTTTGGGAAATGAGGTATTATTAACTGCCCCGTATAATAAATTATTGCTATTATTTATTTTTAAATTCCTAATATCCTAACGGGATGTTACAGGCTAAGCTACCAAAGAAACCCTCTAAAGAAGGAAAACTCAAGTGTTGATCATCAAAACAAAAAGGCTTAGTTGAGAAGAAAACCCACCATAAAAGGAAAACTTTTTTGTTGAGTGTTGAACAAGGAAGTTGAGTGCCGCCCAAAATTATCTATAAATATAGGGCTTTTCTCCTAGTTTTAGGCATCTAGTTCTTAGCTTCTTTAGGCACTCTTTTTGTATTAACAGTAGATTATATTAGGAGTGGCATGACAGAGGAACAAGAACTCATAGAGCTTAGCTTTTCTATCAACATGAGTAGTTGAGCTCTCATGTGTTGAGGTTGGGTGTAATTAATGGGGTTGAGTCACATGAGGAAACCCTTTGCAAGAGGAAATCTAAAGCACCAAAGAAAGGGGCTAAGCTACCAAAGAAACCCTCCAAAGAAGGAAAACTCAAGTGTTGATCATCAAAACAAAAGGCTTAGTTGAGAAGAAAACCCACCATAAAAGGAAAACTCTTTTGTTGAGTGTTGAATAAGGAAGTTGAGCACCGCCCAAAATTATCTATAAATATAGGGCTTTTCTCCTAGTTTTAGGCATCTAGTTCTTAGCTTCTTTAGGCACTCTTTTTGTATTAAAAGTAGATTATATTAGGAGAGGCATGAGAGAGGAACAACAACTCATAGAGCTTAGCTTTTCTATCAAAATGAGTAGTTGAACTCTCATGTGTTGAGGTTGGTGTAATTGAATCTAAGTTTCTATCCTACTACTCCTTTAATATTTATGTATGTTCTTTTATTCAATAGTCTGTGATTTGATTTATGCTTAATGCTTGCATGAATTGACAACTCATCTTATTTCATTGGTTTGGAATGAGTTGGAAGACTGGTATCAAACTATAGTCCAATCAAATAATCTCATTCTTTCTAGAGGCTTCCACGAGATATAAAGGGTGGGCTAGATAAAAGAGTCATGCACTTAAGGCAAGAATTCATTCTACAAGAGTGGAAGAATCACATTGGGTTTGAAGTTCTTAGGTTTTAGGCTACAAGAATGAGCCTAGATCTACCTTTGAGTACTCCTTGGAAATTGAATAATTATCATACTAAGTATAAAAGATAAGTAGCAATGTAGTATAAGAAGAAGAGTTAAAATCTAACCTTAACACGCATTTATCATTATATTCCCCAGATCTTAGTTTAACTTTGCTTCATGATTAACATAACTTTAACAAACACTATTCCATTCAATTCAGCAGTAAATATTGGACGATCTTAACAAATCCCTACGGTTACGACACTTGTTTCATACTACTACTCATCCAATGCCCTTGTTGGAATTTGTTGCTTGTTTGAAGGAGAGAGAATACATTTTATGGTGATTTTGTAATGAGTGGGCAATATTTTCTCTCTACCTCATCATTAGGATTTTCTAGAAGATACCTATTATATTTGCTAGATAGCCCCTCACCTTTTACTAGGTAATCCTCCCCATATTTGTAGTTTTGCTAGGAGACCCTTTTTATTACATATTTAAGAAGGTCTTCCCACACTTGTAAAGAGTTGAATATTTTGAAGAGTAATGTTATTAAGTTAAATCGTTTCTAGAGTGAGTGAGAGAGTCTCTTTTAGTGTTCTTGAGCTCCTTTATGTCTCATCTTGAGCTAAGGTTCAAGTGGCCGCACCACCACTTATCTTGGGTGGCTTAGTACCCCAAGTGGTCTAACTACCTTACTTCCCCTTCCCTTCTTGCCTTTCCATCTTTTTGTTCCATCTTTTGTTTCATTTTCAGCTTATGTTCTCTACTATATCATGTCTTGTTTCCTTTATGTGGTTTCTTCCTTCATTAACTTGAATCCATCTTCTCTTATTTCTCCTTGAGTCTTTTTAAGTGAACCTTCTCATCTAGATAACTCAGTTATCTTAATGTCCAACGAGGATCTTCATTAGACTTTCTTAAGCAACTTAAACTAAAACACCTAACCTCTAAAATTGATAAGATGAACTCTTATAAACATTGCTCATGTTTTTTTTTTGTGTTGTTAGTTGTTTCTTTAATAATCTTGAAAAAGAAAGCATTGGAAAGCTATAAAGTGGATACTTATGTATCTGATAGATACTTTTAGATTTTATTTATGCTTTGAAAGCGGTAAGCTTAATTGTGTTGAATCATTGCACATATTCATACATGAATGATATATGGATCTTAGGAACTCTAGTTTTGGTTATATGATCACTTTTGTAGGGGGACAATCTCATGAAAATCCAAACTACAAAAATGTATTGCTATATCCTCTACAAAGGTAAAATATATCGTTGTTACAAAAGCTACTAAGCAGCTTTTGGATGAAAAATATCCTATAAGAGTTCGAATTACAAAAGCAATTTTGTGATAGTCAGAGTGAAATTCATCTCAACAAGAACACAACCTTTCATTCAAGTTTAAAGCATATTAAGGTATGATATAATTGTATATATGATGCATTAGAGATGAAACAATGGTTATAGAAAATTCATATAGATGAGAATGGTTCATATATGATAAAAAAAAGTATCTTATTTGCATAAAAACTCATTGTCTATAATGAGAAAGCAAGTTTGGTTGACTAAGGCTCTAACTAATTGGCAAGGGAGAGAGTTGTCAGGTGGGTCACCAATTTATTGGATTCATGTTAACTTAATTAAAAAAAATTAACCCATTATGTAACTTAATGAAGGCATTCTCGTGAACTTACGTAACCAATGTGAGCTGTAAACTAAATAGGCTCATGCTATGCATCACTACCATTACATGAAAATTTTATTAAAACAAAAAAAAAAGAAACACATGGGAGACCACACCAAACCATGATAAAATTACATTGCACACATAGGCAAAAATATCTACTATGAAAAAGCTAAGTAAATACATCGATAATAGCAAATCATTTTATAATTTGAACAAAAAAAGAGGTGATTTCTTATACTCCACAACAATAAATCCAAATCATGGTCTTTCCATCAAAACTTGATTAGGCAAATCTGATAACAAATCAACATCAACCAAGACACGTGCAAATAAACCTGGAAACTTATTCTTAGTGAAATCATCTAAAGATAAGGGTGTGCCAATGCCACACACAATTAAGAAAAATGCCTTTCATTGTCAATATTCCAAAGGAAGACCATGTATGTGTACCCAACATTGGGTTTTCGTGAGCTTCATAGAAGTTAAAACAAAATATTTAGTCTAAGCAAAAACACAAAGGATTCTAGGAGACAAATTTCAAACTCCAATTGTCAAAACCCTTCTCGTATCCTCAAGCGAAGGAAAAACAAATTCATATAATGCTTTTCTAAGAGGAATTGTTTTCCATTGACTCAAATGTTTGTAGGACACATCAAGCTTCTTAAAAAGATCTAAATGTTTATCCTTTTTGTTAACAAAATACGTCCACGCAAATGATTTTTGCACTCCTCTTGACCAACAAGATAAACTTCTTCAGCGATTCGCATTGAGTCCATATCTCCCTTTATTCAAAGAGAAGGTAAATATGATAACCGAATATCACAAACATTATTAAGAACCTAGAAAAATGTACATTTTTATGCCCACATATTAGAAGAAAATTTAGATGAAATGAAATTTTGCTAATCCTGATCTTGTAAGCAACCCCAAATGATATGAAACTCTAAAGAAGAAGACATACTTATCCCTCAAACCAGCCACACTCTAAATTTTTAACAAGCACAAATCACCAAGCAAACACCTGCCCATCCAATCTAGTGTTGTCAACACCAAAATTTGACAAATCACACTCAAGCAAGAAACAACCAAGAAACACAACCCCTGCAAAAAACGCAATGCCACAACAACATGTACCATTCCCAGTCACGTATCCTGCAAGAAACACACAAACATACAATGTTCCTTCAACACCCACATGTAACAAATAGCCTCCAGGACAAAGAAATATACTACCCAACATTTCTCCAACGCGTAAACTACTTACATATACTTGTAGCCCAACTACGTGATGAGACCACGACTTCAACAGAAGAAACACTTAGACCACCCACCTTAACTAGTGATGAATTGCTTCAGCCACGTGATGAGACTTACTCTAGCTATTTAAGCTAAACAAAAAATAGCAAACACCTACACCACTACATAGGCCACCGCTGTTACCAGGGAAGAGAAACCCTAATCCTGAGTCAGGTTTCTTTTTCTTTGAGATCTTTGCTTTCTTTCCTTTTCTCACATAATAACCCTTTACCCACTCCTTTCTTTCTTTAACTAGTTCTTCACATGCATTCCTCGTACCCTTACCTTGTGTTTGGATGAGGCAATTTAACAATTCTAAGAAATTGAAATGTATAGCATTTGAAATTCTTACAATTGAATTCCCATCATTTTCTAAATAACTTGTTTGGATAGGGTAATTGGAATACCTTACATTTGAATTTCTTGTTTGGATAAGACAATTGAATTTCTTATAAGATAAAAATTTATTTTAACAATATTTATTTTAATGTATAAATTTTTTAAATTAAATTTAAAAAATATTAATGAACTTAAAATATTTAATAATTCAATTAAAAATATTAGCCAACTTTCTAATATTAATTAATATTAAAAATTCTGGACCAACAATAATATACTTTTATATCAATATTGATTCATTCTATCAAAGAAATATAATATTAATTACTAATTACTTCATTTACCAACAATAAAATAATTAAGTATAAAAATCACAAGTTTAATATATAACGTAAAAACACAATATCATTAATGTGATATAATTAACCCACAATATAACATAAATTCCTAAACTAATATCACAATTAACCAAACTCATTATCCATAGTTATGATGTCAAGCATTTTACCATTAAAAAGGAAAACTAAATAAGCTGTTAAAACAAGTGTTTTCTTATTTAATATGTTTGTTTTATAATTTTTCCACATCCAACTAGCACGTCTTTCAACACCTTCTTTCAGTTCTCTTCAGCATCATGTTTCAGTCCTCTTCAACATTTGCTTGACCCACAAAAGTGAAACAAAATTTATCAATCATGGTGTTGTACAATTAATTCGAATATGCAGTAGACCTAACCAAATACCATGAAATTAATCAATCACAAGAAAATATATATTACATACCATAATTTAAGTTGTAGAAATATGTATTAAAACATAATCTTCATTCTGCTCAATTAGAAGGGCTTTCACAATAGCTAATTATTTTGGCATCTCAACTAACCATTTAACAGCTTTAGCCTATTGTTCCTTAGTAAGATTTGGCATTAAACGCACCTCATCTAGCACTTCTTTGATTTCATTTTCATCAACCTTTTCACCATATACATGTGCCAATTGCTTAAAAGACTCAGCCACATCTTTCATTGAAGCAGTCATTAGCTCTTTTTCCTTAAGCTTTCCCCTTTGAGATTGTGTATTAGTAGAACTTGAAGTAGATTGTGCTTTTCTTTTTAAGTTAGAGTTTGGTTCCTCCAAATCTATAGTAGCATTCAAGTCCTCCAAAACCACAAAATTTACTTCATTTACCTCTCTACTCATGACTTCATCAACATCCTTAGCAGTTTCAGCTCCATGACCAATAACTTTATTTTTAGCACATAAATATACTATATTGTAAGACCCGAGAAATTTAAATAATTAAATAAATCATTATTTAATAAATGCGGATCGTGGGAGCCTTTATGATATTTAATGTGGTTTGTTATGACGTGGAAAAGTACTAGCTCAAGTGGTTGAGAGTACTTGATTGTGTGAGAGGACTTGGGTTCCAGTCCTATGTATGATAATTGTATGCTATTTACTTAATAAGTGTATTATTTTAATGTTATGTTTGAACTGAGTAGTGATAATGTAATTCTAAAATTTTAGGAATTATCACGAAACATGAATTGGTTGAATTGGTTGTGCATTAACTTTGTAATTGAGTGGTTGTGGGTTTAAATCTTACTAAGAACGAATTTAACTTTCTTTTTGCCAAAATTTCCTTTGGCATGGAGATGAAAAGGCAAAAAATCCTAGTTGCCAAGGGAGGCAGCTTAGTGGGCTGGGAGACAACCAATAATGGTCTTTGAATGGTCATTAACACCTAATTCAAAGCCATTTTCGTTTCCCCTATCATTAACAAGCATTAAGGCTTAGTTAAGGGTCTAATTAGAGAGTTTTTGGTGAAGAAAGAGAGGAAAATATGAAGGGGTAGAGAAAAACAATTTTGACAGTGGAAAAGAGGGTTTGAAGGTGAGTTTTGTGTGGAAATTGATAAGAGCATCAAGTGTATTGGGAGAAGACCAAGGTTGAACTAGTGGTGGCACAAGAGAAGTCTTGATTCCTCCAAATTGAGCAAGGATTAACAAGTTAAGGGAGCTGGACTTCGTTATTTTTACTTGTGTTGTTAATATTACATGATTGATTGAATAATTGGATGCATGAATTGTGATAAAACTGTGCAAATTCACGTTTCTAGAAATTTTCCAGAAATCGTCTGGCGGGCGTCGAAGCCGCTAGGCGACTCATACCTTGTTTGTCTGTTTCTGGGTTCCAGACGAGGAACCGCCTGGCGGTACGAGCCTGACCGTTAGGCGACACATGGATGCTAGCCCAGTTTCTGGATTTTTAAAGAAGGGCCTGGCGGAGATGATTTAACCGCCAGGCGACGCGAGCCTGTTTGGCTCAATTTCGATGTTTTTGGGATTCTAGAACAAAGTTAAACGAGAAGAAATGGAATGTGTATATGTATGGATTGTGGAGTATTAAGAATCATTATAATTCTACAATAATTGGATAATAATTGGGGAAAATTTTATGAATGTGAATTTTAGGAATTGATGATTAGTGATTCTTAAAGTTACACGAAATTAAATGGGAAATTGTTAATGAAGTATCTTAGATTGGAAGTTTAGGAATGAACCATGAACCTAAATACATAAGTATGGCCTATTGAGTCATAAATTGATGGAAACCAAAAATGTTGTGAATGGACTAAGGTTCGTAGGTGCAAGAAGAATGTTGGGTTCCTAGAACAGCAGGAACCGCCTGGCGGCACCTTGGTTGCCGCCAGGCTCCATACTAGTGATGCGTGGTGCTCTAATTCACGAAAAATGTTGTTTTTCGTATTTTTCGCAAAACAAGAATCGCCCGGCGCTAGTATAGTCCCGCCAGGCGCCACCTTCCTCACTTCTGGGCGCTAGGCACCACCGATTTTTTTGGTCTACGCAGTCTTCGTAAAATTGCATTTCCTGATTCATTAACCGTTCGATTTAGGTGAAATTGTGGAAGGTGATTCACAACATGTTGTTATTCAATTTGAACGGTGGAGATTTGAATTGCATGCCTGCAGAGGGAGATATATGTCACGCATGATTGGTTGTTTGAATTCCCTAATAGTATGATTACTAATGGATGATTAAGCCTGCTCAAGTGTTGGTATGGCCTTGATTGGTTAGTATATATATATATATATATATATATATATATATATATATATATATATATATATATATATATATATATATATATGTAGATGTGTGATTGATGAGTATGTTTGTTTTTTGTAGTGCTTGCTCAGACATGCTGAATATATGAATCTATATATGTTAGCTCGAATGTATTATGTTATAAGTGTGTGAAAAAGGCCACTATTGATGATATCACTATGACCGAGTGTTGCATGATAATGACGGGTTTCAGGAAAGTGTAGGAACATGATCATCATACCTTAAATGTAATGGAATTGTGAGGGCATGCGAAATAAGTATATAGCTTTGATTGTGTCTTATGTGTGGTATGTGAATTGTAAGCATGCAAAGGGTTGGGAAAATTAGAAGGGGAAAATAAAGTGTGTGTTGGAATTGATTTAAGAGGTAAGTATATGAATTATAAAAGAGAGGAATGTGTGCTTATACTTGAAAGATGCATACGTGTTGTGATGTTGTAATTTGGAATATATGAATGTGTATGTTGATTTCTGGATGTTTGAGAATTGAATGGGTGAATGCTAGGAAATGAATTAGAGTACCTAAAACCAGTAGTGTCACATTATTGGTGTGGCGCCTAGCGGTGTAGAGTGGATCACCAGGCGATAGTAGGAAACATGGATGTCTTGTGAGTTGTGGCGCCCAGCTGTGATGTGAAACCGCCAGGCGATCTGTACTGCCATTTCACCTAGCGGCGCTTAGGCTGCGCTAGGCGATGATGTAGTGGCAGGGTGCGTTGTGATATGTTTTGCATGGCTTGTTGTGTTGGTCCTAGTCTAGGATATGCTTGATGTTGTCATGAGCGGGTAGGTTCATGACTGGTGATGAACACGTGATGATATGAGCGGGGAGGTTCATATCTTGATACTCTCGTGTGGGGATATGAGCGGGGAGGTTCGTATGTTTCGTGTTCACACTTTAGAGATGCTGCGAGCGGGGAGGTTCGTAGCTAGTGGATCACGTGTGCTGGACTATGGGCGGGGAGGTCCATAGAGTTGGACTACGAGCGGGGAGGTTCGTAGAGTTGGACCATGAGCGGGCAGGTTCGTGGAAGCATTGAAATCTCTAAGACCAGCTTGAGTATGTACCTTGTGTAGCGTAGTGTGCTTTTCTTGTTTTTGTTATCATGTTATGATGTAAGACTTGGATCAGGGGATGTTGTGCCATGAGCGGTTAGGTTAATGAATGGTGGTGAACATGTGATGATATGAGCGGGGAGGTTCATATCCTGTTACTCTCGTGTGGGGATACGAGCGAGGTAGATTCGTATGTTCCGTGCTCACACTTGAGAGATGTTGTGTGTAGGGAGGTACGTAGCTGGTGGATCACATGTGTTGGACTACGAGTGGGTAGGTCTGTAGAGCAGAACTACGAGTGGGGAGGTTCGTAAAGCAGGATTACGAGCAGGGAGGTTCGTAGAGGCAGGACCACGAGCGGGCATGTTCGTGTGAGCATCATAAACCCTAAATCCGAGGCTAACTATTTGTGTGTTGTGAAGGTTGAAAAGCCTTGGGGATTAAGGTCTTGGCCAAGAGTTAACTAGAATAAAATAGATTGGTGTATCTTGAATTTTATTAACTTTTATGTTAACTGTTTATGAGCTCACCCTATCTGCTTGTGTTTGGCGATGATCGTGTAATGCGTTACACGGAAGCAGATGATATTACAGGTGGTGCTGGTGAGGCATAACATCGGAGAGAGGGTTAGCTGGGAAAAGCTTTTACTGGAGTTTTATTATTATTGTTTTTTTGAACTTTGTAAACAATGTTTTACTGATTTGTGAATTTAGATACTATATTGGAGTTTCATAAATTATGGATTTTTGGATAACTTTTGATTAATAAATGTTTTAAAATTTCTCATGTTTTTGGGAAGCGAAGTATAATAAATGAGGTTTTCATCATATTTCTTAATTTTATTACTTAAATTAGTAATATCCGACCGGGATGTTACATATATCATCCCAATTTGGATTTGCTTTGAATCGAAAATTTCTAGCCTCTTTATGCGACTTGAAAAAAAAAGGAAGAAGTCAATAATAACACAACTACAATTCCATACAAAGGAATTAGTCTATACAATTACTACTTACTCAAAGATATAATGGCATATAAAAAAAAAAACAATTGCTACAGGATTGCATGTAAAAGAGTACTTACATTGACATATTCATTCCATACATTTTCATCACCAACTGTAATCATGTGTTTGATTCCATCCCAATCAAATCCACTCCGACCAAGGATGTCACTAACAACTCCATACCATGATCTCCAAAGTTTGATTCGATTTTTAACATTCTCCCAAGTGACTTGGACTTTGAAGTTGTTGGATAACACTATAGCTGCAACATTATATGTAACCCTTTTCCAAGCTCCGTCACTCTTATTGCCCATGTTTCTTTAATCTCTTAATACTTCAGCTAACACACGTTCCATCTCTAAATTCCATGAAAAAAATACTTATACAAGGCTTATTATAGAATTTGAGACACTTCTCCTTGGACCGTTTAACCTTAATTAAGACTTCAACTCCATATTATTAGTTAATATGAAACAACTCCATATAGATTGATATATACTACTATGATTTGTCATATAGTTTTCATTTTATGGTTAACAAAAAGTGCAAAAATATTTTGACTCCTTATGAATCAAAATTCCAAGTCATGATGGTAATTGTAATGTCATATGGTTACCTCACTAATTCAGCCCTCTTTTGAAAAGACAACTCACCAAAATGCAAATTCAAACAACATTTTCTATTGAATCACGGAGTAGGCTTAACTCTTATTAATTGCATAGTACCACGGTTTAACGAAACATCATAGGATTGTACAAGCATTAAATTCACAGTTCTGCATACCAATTATTGAGCACTGATATTGTGGTTTTCCCAAGTCACATATCAATCATAATGATGTTGTATAAACCACGACAATTGTTATAATCAAAAGATCATATTAGCATAACATTTATGTAATTCAAAGCAAGAATCATATCTCAAAATTAACAAATTCTTCTCAAAAACTCAGTCTCAGATAAATAAATGGTGTTTATAGTAACCACCTAATGAAATAAGTCACAAGACAACCTAATGAAATAAGCCAACTAATGACATAAAACGTGACTTGATCTTTGATAACTAGCAAACATATTCATTGCTAATGTGTCTCGAAATCTTGTCCATTCTTCTGTGACTTGAATAGTTGCAACTTCATCTGTGATATTGTTTTGAACTATTTCCCTTGATTGAGTTAACTCTTCATCTACATTAGCTAAAAGCTCTAGGTCTTGAACTTCTAAAACTTTATTAGTTAGTCCCTAATTTATGATGAAGTTGTGTAACACAAAACAAGCATTGATAATCCTTATTTGTGTCTTTATATCAAAAAATGAAGGAGTTCTTAATATGCTCCATCATTTTTTCAATATCCCAAATGATCTTTCTATTGTATTTCGTGCACTTGCATGACAAAGATTAAACAACTCCTTGTAAGTTTGAGGGGTGTTCCTAATCCACTCATTGAGATGATATCTAATCCCACGATATGGTGCTAAAAATCCAGGACCATTAGTATATCCTACATCCACAAGAAAGTACTTACCTACAACAATTTAAAGTAAAAATCATAGGTTTCAATTAAAATTAAATTAAATATTATTTTTAATAGATATTACTAGTTGGGATCTTAAGTTTATTTTGACGATGTAAAGCATCTCGTAATACTCAAGAATCTCCTGCAGAACATTCCCACCCAGGTAACACGTAAATAAACCTTAAATCTAGACCACAAACTGCCAACACATTTGTAGAGACATCACCCTTTCTATTACGATATTTAGGCCTATCTTCTGGAGAAACTGTTATCAGAATATGAGTTCCATCAAGTGCTCCAACACATTTCTAATAGCAACATACATTTATTAATATATAATGTCTATACAAATGTGTAAAGTTAATTAATCTAGTATAATTATCAATAAACATACTTCAAACCATCTCCATCTAGTTGCATCAAGACCTTCCATATTATAAGTATGAAACTTCAAATAATCCTTGCTCACTTTCATTATCGCTCTTAAGACATTATTGAATTGTCTACTTATTGTTTCTTTTGATCTATATTAACTAAATTGTATCACCTTGTACTTAAGCTTATAAGCCAAGATATGTAAAAACATCGCTACTGCCTCAGTTATTGGAACATTTTTCGTTCTTACCAATCCACCTCTCTCTTGTAAGATTTTACAAAGTTTGAGAAATGCACTTTTACAAACTCTTAGTTGTTCAATACAATCTTTTTCTGTCCCTCTATAAAGACGATTAAGGAAATTACGTCATTCCAATTCCCAATTACGATCAGGTTCCTTATCTAAGTAAATATTGTGATACCATACTACTACACTCATAAACATATAAATGACATAAGCAACAACAATCATAATGATTTTCTTAAATTCCTCTCTTTTATGTTTCCTTGAAATAATTGCACCATCATTTATACTAGTATCCATTTCTTAACAATATGTTGGCACGAAAACGGTAAAAAGAAACAACAATTAGTTAAGTATGTACTCATGGAACCTGACTCATGAGATTAACTATGTGACAACAACAAAATTCAGTCAATCATAATCTAGAAGTTGGGTTGAATGAATGCAGATGGGAACATTTTAAGAAATACTAATTAAACAACAAAATCCATATTGAATATGCAATAAATTTGGACGACTGTTTGGTATGAGTTGAAGCAGAGAAAAAGTAGAGGAAAAAAATGATATAGTATCTAGAGCCATTTGAACTAGTCATTGGTGAAGGACCACATATATCTAATATAAATCAACAAGGACTATCATACAAATCTGTTGGTAAGGAGTTAGATGTCTAAACTTACTTTTCTTGGAAAACAACCATTGAAGGATGTATCTATGTGTTGAAGATATGATGTCATGACTCATAATTCATACAATATCTTAGTTTTTTAGAATAAAAGTGCTGGAAAGTTTAATCGGTGATGTTATAGATAAACATACATCAATCATTATATTTTCAACTAATGATTGACCATTAGCGAAGGTTGTGGAGTGATAAGTAGCTTAATCATATTTGCAGAAAACATTCAATTATGTGAATTGTTGATTTCAGGAACTCATGTTATAATATTGCTTTAATGGATAGTGTTTATTATTTAGCTTCTTATAGGTATTGTAACTTTTCAATGGAAAATTGTGTAGCTGATGTTGCTTGCTTAAGTTTAACACTAGAAAAAAGTAGCTAACCTATTCAACTGGGATATGTGAGAAAAAAGAAAACTTGTTCAAATTCACTTTTTGTTTCCTACAAACTACTACACTTTCAGGAACCAAAATAGAATTTAGTAAAACAAGGGCCTCTTACCAACTTTTGTAATTAAGCATGTTTGGATAGTAGTTAGAAATGTTGTTGTGAGCTTTTCTACTGGAAATATAGAACTTTTTGTAGTAGATACTTCCTATATTAAATAGACATTTATTAATTTTTATAATGCATAAAAATATATATATATATATATATATATATATATATATATATATATATATATATATATATATATAATGGCTACCCCACCAATGAGTAGTTAAGGTCATGACCTTAGATATGGTTGAAGATTAGCTTATTGTGTTGTTTGCAGACTAACAAGATGCAATGACATTCATCATAAAACTCATAAGAATTCTACAATTATAGTGTTTTAGGTAAATAACATAGAGACCATGTTACAAGAACAAACATATAAATTAATTTATTGAGGGTGAGTCCTACCAATTATATGTAGACATGCCTATAGTATCAAACCTATCAATTAATAAATAGCATTGAAATGGTTTCACAATTATTTCCTATTACATTATGCACACAATCCACAAATTTTGATGAAAGAGAAAGAGAAAAAGTAAGAAGTTATAGCTATTATTAAAATGGTTTTACAATTCCTTCCCGTTACACCAAGTTATGACTCGAACATTTCATCAAATATGTAGTAGGCAAATGAGAAGAAAATGATAAACACAAAATATTAAACTAACATTGAAACCTAAATCCCAAAAGCAACAACCAAAAAAGGAAGAACAATGAAGATACAACAAAAAGTATAGAAGAAAAGGGGAAGAATAAGTTGTGATGGTGTGAAGGAAATAAAAATGTGGTGGAAGAGAAAGAATGGTGTGTACCTATAGAAATTTTAGGAATTTTCCTTTCAAGTTAAGTTATTATTTTGTATTAAAGGTTTTCTTTCATATTAAAACTTTTAATATCTATTGATTTCCCTATTTTATATTCAAGATATCCCACAATTATTTTGTCTATTATAGTCTATATAGAAAAAAATTGATTAAAATTTTGTTTTCACCATTGTCAATAGAAGTTAAAAGTTTTTAAAAACTATGGTGGACATGAATTAATATAAAAATATTTATCTCTTTCCTTTTATTTCTTTCAATAGAAAATTCTTTAAAAATATTTTTTTTAAAAATCGAAGAAAGGTATTCAACTACAAAATGTTTTGTAAGAACACAAGTTTTTTTTTTTGAATTTTTTATCCTTTTGTGCAAGCAATAATATTTTTTAAACAATTATGAATATTGAGGCAAAAATTTGCATAAATTCAAATAAAGTTCATTGAGAATATCTGAAAAGTAGAAACTATCTCATTTAGAAATCTTTCCCCTACCGTGTAAGGATAGAGATGGAGGAAGCAAACCTCCTTTTCAACTTATGACTTGTCATTTTGTTGTCACACCTATTTATGTGTTTGTTATTTTAAATATTGAAGTTATATTATTCTAATTAGATGAAATTTACTAGTTCAATGAATATTTATCTATTTTTATATAGTATAAACTTTTAAATATTTACAGGACCTTATTTTTTTCCAAGGCTAGGGTTTACAATTTATTAACTCTTTTCTAAACTAGATTCCTTTCGAATTTTATCTTTTCTGTACCGGATTCCTTTCAAATTTCAACATTTAATAATTTAATTCGGTTATTTTGTTTATAAGTTTAAGTATTCTTTTAGTTTTTTTTTTCAATTTAATTTTTTTTTTCGTATTTAATTAACTATTAATTTTTGTTAATTTTGATCAATTTAGTCTTTATTATTAATGGTGATTTATTATTAATGGTGGTTAAACAGGTAATGTTTATGAATAATATAGGTCACGTGTCATAATATAAACTACGTGCCAGTTCGTAAATTTTTTATTTTTTTGTATACTTTATTTTTACTATATATATATACTCAATAATAAGAGAATATAGAATGTAAAAGATACACTCCGAATACCTCTTAAAATTGATTTTTGTTGATAGTTATTACAAATATGAATTAAATACTATTTTGGTATTTTAGTTAGATTTATTTAATTTAGTTTTTTTTTTAATTTGCGCGTTTTAATTTTTATTAATTTTGATCAATTTGATCTATTTGCTAATAATGTTTACATAGTTAATGTATGTGAATCGTACATGTCACATGATTTTTTATTTTTTTAATTTTTAAAAAAAATTTCACATGTCAAGTTAGTATCGTATCACTTCATAGTTGTATCATTTCATTTTATTCAATTTAGTTCCTATATTCGTTATTTTTATTTAATTTAGTATTTTTTGTTACAATTAAATAATTTTGTCCCTATAGAATTGAGATCAAATATAATTTTGATATAAATATTGTAATAATATTTTTATTCAAATTAACATTTTTATTAATTACTTTTAAAATTCAATTATAAATTATTAGATTTAATTATAAATTGAATATAGTTCTTAGGTTCAATTATTAAATCAAATATAATTATTTAAAATATTATTAGAAGATAATTATTAAATATTTTCTTCTAATAATTATATTCTAAATATTATAATATTTCTACAATTGAAATTTAAAAATATTAGAAATATTTTAGGAAAATATACTAATTTTTCTAAAATTAACATTTAAATCTAAAACATTTAATATTTATAAAATATTATTATAGTATGTAACAATTATACTCTATTTAATAATTGAATCTAAGACTTATTCGATTTATAATTAAATCTAATAATTTATAATTAAATTTTCAAATAATTAATTAAAATGTTAATTTTAATAAAAATATTAGTATAATATTTTTAAATAAAAATTAAATTTAGTTTCAATCAATAAAGTACAAAATTATTTTCTTTTGAAAAAAATGAACTAAATTATACTAAAATAATAAATATAGAAACATGTGACACTAACGTTAACACGTAGTACCATATTGACTTTACAAATAAATATTTTAAAAATACGAATCATAATTGTGAAGTTAAAGATATAACCTCACTATAAATATAATGTACAAGTAAGTTTTTCAAAAGCTATAAAACTATGTGATTTTATATTATTATTATCTATTTCTAAATTAATGTTTCTCTACTTATTTGTTGTCAATACAAATTTTATATTTAATTTTTAATTGCAGTTGTTAATTCTTTGCTCAATATATATATATATATATATATATATATATATATATATATATATATATATATATAAGTTGTGCTATGATTTCAAAAGCTGATATTTTTATTTCACCAGTTAGTTTCAAATAATGTAGTCTATTGTAAAATTATTTATAAAACGCATACAGTTATAGTGTGACTTATTATGTTAAAGTAAATAAGATTATGGTTTGGTTTGTTTGCTTAAACTCAAATAAGTAAGTTTTTATTTTTTTCTCATGTATTGCTCTAATATATTTTTTTAAAAGATTAAATCTTGCTTTTAGCTCTTTAACCATTTTCTTATAGCTAGTTTGGTCGTTTAACTTTTGAAAATTCCGTTTAGTAATTTAAGGTTCTAAGGATGATTCGTTTAATAATAACCGTTATTATAGTTTAATTTAACTAATTTAAATTAGTAGAAACACGTACTATATATATATATATATACTAATTTTCTTTTTATATATTTATTCAAATAAATAATATAGATAGAAGAAGAAGAAAAGAATATGAAATAGTGCTAAGCGAGTGGCTTTAAATTTTCAAAATATTCATAGCAAATAGCAAAGTGGAGAACAACCATGACCTTTATTTAAGGGAAAATTTTCAAAATATGGCAGCAGGGTTTTGTTACCACGACCACCGAGTACGACAATAGGAGAACAAGCACTATATTGTAGACAAAATATAGGACTAATTAAGATTTAAATAACTCATATTATCTAAACTAATATCCCGTTAATTTTTTTATCATCCAGCTTAAAATTAAACAATCTGTTGGGAAAAGAGTTTCGATTTTGAAGAAAAAGCTGAAAAAAGAAAGAACTTTGATTTCCATCCACAATCTTCGTTACATATTATTATATAGACTATTATATTAACGTATATTCTCATCCATTAACGTGTATATGATACTTACTTTACCACAGAATCAATATCAGTCTCACATTCTTTTTTTCGTGGTAGAAATTATATAAACTTGAATGGTTCAATTTTTATCCTTCTACTATTAATTTATAGTTTTTTTTATAATAGTTTTAGGTATTATATATATTTTTTAGTTTTGATTTTTGATTTTTCCTTTTTAACGAGAAACCATTGTTGAATGCTTGGGGGTGAAATGGCAAATAAGAGGAATTTTGAATAAAATAAAAAAAGATTTATTGGTTTTGAATAAATTAATATTTGCAGAGAGTGTGGGAAGTGAAAAGACGTGTGTTGGAAGAGTTAGTGGTGTGGTGGAAAGGAAGGAATAGTAGGAATATGAGTCGCGTAGAATGGACGCAGAAGAAGGAAATGGAGGGACCCAATTCCAAGTAAGACCCATTCTTGCTTTCTTCTCTGTGCTTTGCTTTTCCACGCAAAAATGTCAACCACCAACAAATATCCCCTAATTCACTTTATACTTTAAGCCATTCACCCAACCAAACACTGAGCCAGCTTAGTCGCGTGGTTCGCGCGATTCCACTCATTACTTTTAGCTTTTTCTTAGCTCCTTCACTGCAAAGTCTTTTTTTTATCGTTAATTAAATTAAATATTAATACACATGTAGATTTATTAAAACTTTTCTAGTAAATTAAAAATTATAACTAATTAAATAAAATTTAAGTGTTGAGAAAATAACTGTAAGAGTAATTTTTATTAAATCAATAAAAAATAATATATTATAGTTTTTAAATCGACTGAAATATGGAGTAACTTTTTTTTCCTGAATGTGAAATATTGATATAACTGATTTTTCCTGGTGAAATTCAAACTCCTCCCTTTTTTTTTTATTTCACAGAGATTTTTTGTTGTACGACAAATATGTTTAGTGTTGTTTTTCTATTGAAGTTTCTTTTTTTTCTATGAACATGTGATAACACTTTGTAGACATACGATATAATTATGTTAGTTTCATAGAATTTAAAGTTATGAATATTTGTTTCCATGTTTAATTTATTTATTTTAAAATGTTATTCCACTGAGTAAAGTTTACCTCAAAATGTTTTATAAAGTTGACATAATTTAACTTTTTAAAATTACTTTTTTATTGTCAAGACAATGTCACCTAAGTTTAATTATATAATTTAATGTGATAAAAAAAACTAATTGTCTCATAACTAAATTACTCTTTCATTTTAATTGAACTTAAATAAATATTTCCAAAATATATATAAGGCTAAAATATTTTTTGTCCCAATTTTCGTCAAGTTTTGTCATATAAGTTTTATCAAATAAGTTTTAATTTTGATTTTGTGTTCAAATAGGTCCCAATTTTCGTCAATTTTGTTGAATTGATTCTTTTTTTGCTAACACAGTTTAAATCATTAACGGCCATGAACAATAACGGTCACGTGTCATTTCGTGATTTTTTTTGATTTTTTTTGATTTTTGAATTTTTTAAATTTTTTTTTAAATTTTTAAATTTTTTTAAAATGTCCACGTGTCAACCCAACAGTGCCACATGTCAAAGTCAGTATTCTATATTCAATTTGGTCCTTATATTTGTTATTTTTGTTCAATTTAGTCCTATTTTTTGTTAATATTAATCAAATTGGTCATTCTCTAAATTGAAACCAAATTATTTTTTCTATTAAAATTCACATTTTTTATTAAATATTTTTATATAATATATTAAAATTCACATCATTATAACTTTGATATAAAAAATAAATTTTGTCACATCTTCTATAGGGACAAAATTGGTCAATTTTAAACAAAATTAGGACTAAATTGAACAAAAATAACAAATATAGGGACCAAATTGAATATAGAACATTGACTTTGACATGTGACACGCTACTAGGTTGACACGTGGACATTAAAAATAATTAAAAAATTAAAAAGAAATAAAACAAATTAAAACAAATTAAAAAAAAATTAAAACTACGAAGTGACACGTGGCAGTCACTGTTCATGGCCGTTAATGATTTAAACGGTGTTAGTAAAAAAGGACCCAATTGAAAAATTGACGAAAATTGGAACCAAAAAGAATTTTAACCTATATATAATCAATAAAAAAATTATAATAATTTAAAAGAATCCCAATTTTAAATATTTTTTATTCACAATAGTTATAATTTAGGCTATAAAAAATAATTTATCTAAATGACTCTCCTCTCCCAAATTTTCTTCTCCTTTTTTCTTTTCTCTTTAATTTATTCTCTTCTTTCTCTTTAAAATTTTTTATCTATACTTCATTCTTTTATAGTTTGATTATTGATCACACCTCACAGTAATTAAGGGATATGAGAATATATCTCGATCAGATTTTTAAATTTCGTATTTATTCTACGGTATTTTTCTTTTTTTGAATTTCCTTTATAACTTTGCCATTATTCTTGGTGGAATCAGTTGAAAAAAAGTTATTACCTCGACTTATTTTATCGTATACTGAAATTATGATATTTTGCAAATTTTGCTGAGGGTAAGCATTTGAGGTAAGGGTGGGTAGTATATTTTCAAGTATTATTTGCTTTAATTTTGATGGAGATATTTTTGTGATGGATGAATATTAGTTGATTTTGAACATTGAATGAAATATTTTATTTGAAAACTTTATGTTACGTGAGAAGTTGAATGAGTAGATATATCAATTGAGTTAAGTTGGTACACTTGGATGCTATTTTAGATATATATATATATATATATATATATATATATATATATATATATATATATATATATATATATATATATATATTAGGTACAAGAAATGAGGAGAAAAATCCAATTTGAACCAATTTGATCTTGTGATGTGTAAATTTTTGGGTGAGTCATCTTCTCGTTGAATAAAATTTTTTTTATTTAAAATCTAGAAAGTTCAAAGAGCATTGCTCATCGAACAAGCTAAAATTTGTTGGATGAGCCTTTAAATAAGACTCTTATTGTTTGATTTGCTAGGTGAGACAATCTCTTGGTGAAAGAAATTATTTTTTGAGAAAAACCTAAGAGCATAGAGAGAATTGGTTGTTGGGCGAGTCAAGTCTTATTAGGAAAGTCTGTCCCAATGCGTGGAGTCGTTGAGCAAGTCATATTTCGGTTAGTGAAATTGTTTTTACAAAATCTATCAGTGGTCATCACTGGATGAGCCGAAATTCACTTGTTATGCTAAGACCTTTGGCTGAGTAAGTAATATTCCAGTTGTGCAAATTTCAACATGTGCTTAATTCACTAAGTGAGGTAAATGTTGGATGAGTGAGACAATATTTTATGAACGATAAATAAATTAATTTTTAAATATAAAGAAATGTTAAAATTGATTTATCTTTCATTACTTTATTATATTTTATTATTATAGTTTTTTGATATTATATTAATGTAATGGAAGATTTACTTTTATTTATTAACATTTAAACTGAGAGGAAGGATATATGATTGATGAAATATTTCTTTCTTGTAATGATGAAACTTATATGAATTTTTGGTCACATATCTGAGATGATATGCAAATTGTTGTTTGAGTTGTATATTAAATATTGACACTTATGTTGCAACAGAGATCTCTTGCTTCACTAATGATATTTGATGTTAAAAATCTAAAGAAGAGATTCTAACACTCAATAACATGTGTCAATGTGTGACTTGGTAGGGATGACAACAAGACGGGAATGAGTTTTGCTATCCATTATTCATCCCCAAAGAAAAATTTCATCTTTATCCACATACTAAAATCCAACGGATATGCAATTTTTGTCTCATACCCATCCCTATTGGATAATGGTGGTATACATTCATGTCGTGCTTGTACCCGTACCTGATATTTTACTATTTACTACTAGAATTTTTTATATTATATGAGATTTTTCTTACGAATTTGTTAAAAAAATTTACATGAAAAAAATATTTTTGCCACTTTTTTCTATGAATTTTAATTTGCAGGTAATTCCTTCATGAATAATTATTTCCTACAAAATTATAAAATTCGTAAGTATTTCCTACAAAAGTTTGTGTGAAAAGTGTTTTATACAAAATATTTTAGAAAAAAATTGGTAGCAATTTCTTGCAAATTTTCTATTCATAAAAATATTTGTAAATATTTCCCACAAAATATTTTTAAAACAAAATTGACAAAAAGTTTGAGTTTTTTAGCAATGATTTCAATATAAAATTAAATAATTTTTATAAAATAATAAAAAAAATATAATATTATCAAATATTTAATATTAGAAGGACATATTCTCATTTCTTCAATATCAAATAAATTTTTACGAGAATCAAAATATTTATTAATTTTAAAAATCTTAATGAAACAAAGTTAATAAAATTTAAAAATATTTTTTAAAAATTACTAAAATAAAATAAATATTAAAATTTAAAAATATTTTAAATGTCTCTTTATTCTCATTCTTTAAATTTTAATGATATCTCTTTTTTTAAACACTAATTATAAAACCCTAGAAAATGGTATTTTAAGATTGATAGTGGTTTAAAAATAGTATGACTCAATTTTTTTAATATTAAAAGGTTTTATTATAAATAGAATTGTTATAAAATAGTTTCAATATTTTACAACACATTATATCTCAAGAAACCACTTTTCTAGAGTTCTCTGACTTCTCTCTAAGGATTCTCCTCCTTTGTTTGCCTGATTGAAGATCTGAAACCGTAGGAGTGATCCTCACAGCGAGCACTTCAACTTGGACTGATCAGTTTCTCCGTTCGCGTAAGTTGAGTTTCCACCTTCTTTTTGGTCTATTTCTATTGCATGTAAGCTCTCTTCCGCTTGCATGCATCATTTTATTCATCAATATGAGTCTTTGTTGATCAGTGATCAAACGATATGTCCTGATTGTTCTTGTGATGTTTCTATGTGTAAATAGAACATCCTGTGGAGTTAGAGGTATTTGACGTTCATAAAGTTGTTTACGTAGGATAATAGGTAAGGAAACTGTTAGAGTGAATGAATTGTATGTTTGATGTTAGTGGTGTAATAGATTGATGCTTTGAACTGTTTTGTTAAACTGATTTGTGAATGATTGTACTGGTAATATGTTGAACTATGTTTGACAAATTGAAATCCATGTGCATTGTTTGAATTTGGGGAAAATTGAGAAATTGGAACTAGGGTCATGATTCTAATTGGTACAATTTATTGCAAATTTAAAACCTTTTATACCAGTGTATGAAGTATGAGTACCAAATAGTGTCATGATACATGTCCAAATTGCTCAAAAATCCAAAAGTGAATGTGTTGTTTTCTAGTGTGATGCTGAGTGCCATTTTCACCGTTGAGCGTTGAAATTTGCGAGACGATAAGCATTTGCGAAACAATTTTTATTTTTTCTAAAAAATTATAAAACAAATTAAAAAAATTAAAAAAACCAAGTGCTGACACGTGACACATAGTTAACATCGTTACTGTACTACTAACGGAAAGGATCTAATTGCAATGAATTTTCTAAAATAGGGACTCAATTGAGTCAAATAAAAATGAGGGGACCAACTTGAGATTTCGCTACAAAAATGGGGACCTCTAGAATGATTAAACCTAAATTATAACTTTTTAACATTATTTACCGTTAAAGTTGACTATAAAAACAAAATTCTAGTTTTAACTCAAAATAATTAATATAGAAAGTGAAATTAAATTTTATCTATTAGAAATGTAAATAAAATATAAATTTAAAAGAATTGACTTTTGTAACAAATATAGTTAAATACATGTTGTTCATACTACATGAGGTCATCGTGACTTTATATTTAGGGGTTTCTAAGTGAGTTAACTTGACTTACACTAGTTGGTTCACCATGGGTTGAGCTTAAAAAAGGTCAACTCAACTCGATTCACTTTTTGGTGAGGCAGAAATTTTGCAACCCGACCTGACCCACCACGGGTTGGTGGGTTAATGTATGGCTTACTTACGAATGCTTTTTTTTTGTAATTTATTATATATATTTATTGCATTACAATGGGATTGAATTGACTTAATTTATTTTTTATAACTTGGAATCAAAGTGTTCACCTAATTCTCAAAATATTATTATAAAGATAGTAGTTAAAGATTAAAGTATCAATGTATATAACGTGATAAATAAATTAATTAAACACTCAAACTATTCAAATGTTATTGAGCAAACATTTTAGTATTTAAAAATACGAAATTGTGAACCTATAAAATTAGAAGTAGTAAATAATTATAATAAAAAAATTTCAAAAAAATGTAAAAAAATCTTGGTGGGTTAAGTGAGTCAGGTTTAATTCAACCCACTTTAGAAAAAAACTAAAATTTTCTCAACCCAACCCAACTCGAACCAGTGGTGAGCCAGGTTGGCTCACGAGTTGAAACCCATTTTGATATCTCTTATATTACATCTCGATCTTATATTAGAAAATGTTTAAATGAGGAATCATATAAATATAATTTAATAAAATTTTAAGATTATCTTCAACATATGATTAAGATTATAATCATTAAAATATTATTTACAGATGAATATTTAAATATATGAATTACTTATTGATTAATGTATATATATTCTAGAGTTTTGGAGGCACTTATCCTTAGTTTCAAAGTTTAAAAAAGGGCACATCTCAAAGATAAACTTATATAGGGATAATCTCATAAAATAAGGAATGATACTTCAACACATATTAGGAATACATTTTGAAACATAAAAAGAATACATATTGTACCTTAAGGGCCAAATAGGTCGAATACTCCTTAGATTAATGAGGCCAGATAAGTCGTTTACCTATAAGCTAACCCTATGGTCAAGAACTCGCGAAAGAACAAGAGTGATAAGAACGAGAAGTCAACCACACAAGCACCATGCTAAGTACACCCAAGTACTAAACATAAAATAGACGACCATAAGACATAAGTAGGGACCGAAATAAAGTAACATGGCGGTAGAAAACTATGTACATACCTCTCGCCATAAGCTTAACTTAGACAAATCTAAAGGAAAGCCCACAAAAATCCATTAATAGATTGGGCCTGTGGAAACAATAACAAGCCCAATTAACTTTGAATTAAAGGACTCGAGGCCCATATACAAGCCCAATTCATTAAGGTAAAAGTCAAAAAGGCAAAATGATTATTATAAATAAGTGGACCCCTATGATTGAAGGTACGTAATTCATTAATCATTAATCCCATATTTGACCTTGGGAAAAGCTCTATGTTGAGTTGAGCATCAAAGTTTCTTTTGCAGGTACAATCCCATTTGTGACAAGAGGGAGACAAATACTTAGTAGGCAACCTAGAATAAGGATAGAAGAACCCGTTTGAAGAGTTCAGAGATTACAGTAACACTTTCCTTTTGGTCTCATAATAACATCACATTGCTTCTATAGGAACACATATCATCTAAAGTTGGATATGTATATGGAGTTTTATAAGTTACATGACATGAAGCTATGGTAGGGCAATAATAGTCAACTAAGTATGGAGGCGACTTCTTGGATTTGTTGGAAATTCTTGTAGAAGACTAAATGATCTGATAAGAATCATGTGGAACAGATTCCATGTTTTTTGCAGTAAGGTTAGATTCATAATTATGTATAGACTAATTTGAGTTATCATAAAAGGAATGAAAAGAGGGATTTTCCAAGTTGATAAGATTGTCAAACGTAGCATTATTAGCATTGCTGATGTTGGTATTTTGTATATAATGTGTATAATATGGAAATGATTTTCATAAAACATGACATTGTAAGAGATGAGACATGACTTGTTGATAATGTCAAACAAAACATAGCCTTTAGTGCCAAGCTTGAAGCCCACAAAAATAGTTTTAGAGGCACACTTGTGAAGGTTAGTTCTCCCAACAATAATATTAGTAGCATAGGCCAAACAACCAAAAGCACGTAAGTGATTTAAGATAGGAACATGACCATGCACTAATTCATAGGGTGATTTAAATTTTAGAAAAGGAGTGGCAAGTATTTGTATGATATGGGTGACATATTTAACAACAAAAGACCATAATCAAGTTGGTAAATTAGATTGAAATAACAAGACACAACTACCATTTAACAAATGTTTATGCTTCCTTTCAACAATGTTGTTTCGTTGAGGAGTCTCAACGCATGAAATTTCATGAAAAATACCTTTAATGGAGTAAAAATCAGTTAAAAAAAACTCTTTTCTATTATCAAATTCTCTTGAATTTTAAAACAATAATTTTCAATTAAGTGAATGAAAGATGGAAGAAAAATTTTAACATTAGATTTTTCCTTTAAGAGATGAATCCAAGTAAAACAAGTGAAATAATCTACAACAGTTAAAATGTAATCAAAACCATCAATTGAAGAGGTAGCAAGTGAACCCCAATATCCATATGAATTAGTTTAAAGAATTTGGAACTTCTACTATTATTGCTAGAAAAAGGAAACATTTTCTATTTTTGCATAATGGCATGTATCACAAGATTGTCAATAATAAAAAAACAATGTCATTATATTTTCAATATAAGTGTTTCAACATTTTATTTAAGGTGTGACCTAACCTAAGATGCCATAACATGGGGCTACTAGTAGTTATGAGTATTGATAGCACGGGCAAAATGAGATCCACAAGATTTCAAATCATTGGAGTCTTGAAGGTAAAATAAGTCATTCCATTTCTTAGCTAAACTTCTAGAAGTTGCATTTCTGCATGATTAATCAGGTTGTTTCACAAAAAAAAAAATCATGCAGTTAGTAGTAAAAATAAGTTTAGAAATTAATATCAAGTGTCCAACAAAATCTATTACATACAAATCATTATTAAGAGTCAAATTTCCAAGATTAATACTACCAGAAAAATGGGTAATGAAAGTGGTAATATTTGGTAGTTTAATATGAACTGGGTAATAGGTTTTAAAGAAGACAAGTAAGGCTAGATTTTAAAGAAGATCCATAATAGCTCGATCAATTGAATTGGTCACGAGTAGAGCCTTCAACCATTTCAAATTGTTGTGGAGTAGTGTTTGAATCTACTTCTACCAAGCTAGTAGAGGTGATGGTACCAAAGTAATTGGCACGACTTGATTTTTTGTATCCAGTAACAAAACTAATTCTTTAATATCAAGTTTCAATAGTATGATTGGTTTTCTTACATTTTCACAATATTTTGTGTTTCTATTATTTGATTTTCCAAGATTTATGTTCTTGTTCATCCTGGTATGAGTTTTGTTGAAAATATGATAATTGGACGAATAATTTGATTGAACAGAAAAATTTATTGAATCTTGAGATGTAGAAAGAGAGGGGTTACCTGTAAATTCTATTTCATGCTCAAGGATCATGGAGAAGGTCTTGATGATCAACGACATAGGCCATCATTGTCATTTGAGAGTGAACTTGAGAATATTCATCATTGAGATTATGAAGAAATCGAATAGCGCAACCATCTTCCCTTTTTTTATGTAATTATGGAATGAGAAGGCCAGGGCATGGAGCATGTGCAGAGGAGAACACATCCATACATCTCGATTTCTTTCCACAAAATCTTTAATGAGGTATAATATTCAAAAATAGTTGAATCACCTTGTTTGCAATTATGGATTTGATCTTGAAGATTACCAACATGGAACTTATCAACAAGAGAGAAACATTCTTTTAGATTATTCTACATTTTGAAAGTAGTGTCCATCCACATTACAGATTGCTTGATGAATGAACTCATCAAGCACATTAGCCAGGACATTACCATGTGATTGCAGTGACACCAAGCATCCTGAAAGGACTAGTGGTTGTAGAACAAGAAAGACTACCATTGACAAATTTTTCTTTGTTCTTGGTTTCAAGAGCAACCAACATCTCTTGTTGCCATTGATGGGAGTTGTTTTCAATCAATAGGGGAGAGACAAGAACGATTGTTAGATTCTTAATATGATCTTGTGGTGGATTGTTTTGGTTAGAGGAAGCCATGGTTGATACAAAAGGCTAAAGAAGGAAGAGATGCACAAAAGACGAAAAGGATGTTACAAACTTGATACCTTGCTAATGTTTTTAGGAATATATTGTAAACTAAATAACATCTCTCATGTATTGATTGATCAACTCAATTATTGAAAAGTACAAGGACATAGCTATGTGGAGGTAAGTAATCAAGAAAAGAGAAGGATAACTTCCTCTAATAGAAAAAATGGGCTTAAGAGTAAGCAAGAACAATTATTTTAACTATTTGACTATGTAAACTATCTTTAATAGAACTAAAAAAACAAATATGAAATGTGATTTTATTTTAGGCTAGAAATGTCAATTTTAAGTTTCCTATAAATGTGGTTATTTTTAATTGAGTCTTTATTAAAAAGATTTTTTCTTTTGAGTGTCCAAAAATATAATATTTTTTTTAATTAAGTTCTCACTTGTTAAGTTTGTTCTCATTTGGAATGACATGATCATTACCTTGCATCATTATTACTTATGTATCTCTACATGAAAAATTAAAAATCACACAATTAAGTTTTAAGTTCCTCATAAATTTGAGTATTTTCAATTAAGCTTCTATTAAAAAATTGTGTTTTATTGATTGTCTAAAAATTTTATATTTTTCAATTTAATCCCTCTTGTTTTAAATTCCTAAATTATTTTTAACTTTCTCTTTGATATAGATAAATTATATTTTAAGCTTTGAAAGTATAATTTCTTCTTTGATTTTTGTATCATTTTTAATAAAATAAGAGTATTTTCTTTTTCTCAATACATTTTTTTCTCTTGAAATATCATACCCTCTTTCCTCTTTCTCTCAATGCATTTACTTTAGGGTTTATTTAACTTGATATTCTTTTAAAGGAGGTACATACTATATTTGAGAAATTATACAAAATTTCTTGACAAATTTTATATTAGTATTGTTCTCGACCAATATTTTTATTTTATGTAACAAATAAAGAAATGACAAGGATCACAAATGTTACTATAATGGGGGCAAAAAGTCAATTGGTGAAACATATCATGATTATCATATGGAGGCTAAACCACATAACTAAGAAAAAGGAGTGCCACAAATTGTATGAATAATTATAGGTTAAAGGATTTTGATAGGTGGAAAACTCAATATATATATATATATATATATATATATATATATATATATATGTATGTATATGTATACATTGGAGATATATTTCTACTTGTTTAATTGTGCTTTTGTTACCATGATTGAAAATATGCATCACAAAGAACTCGTAGCTGATGTGAAACATATTTTGGATTTAATGGAATTACGTCATAAGGAAACCAATACTCATTTTGAAACATTGGGATTTACGGTACATTCTTTGCTCAAATAAAACACATATGCTCATCAACGATTTCAAGTGCGTAATGTCAAGTTAAATTTTCTATGTTTTGATGGCTTAGAGGTTCTTCTATAGATGTTCAAGGTAGAAAAATTTTTCATTTAGTACCATACCATCAATGTTTAATGAATGAGCATTGTTGCTACCCATTTGGATAAGGAGGCAGTACCACGGTATCATATAATGACCTATAATGATCCATTTCACCCGTGGATTGCCTTTACCCATGCTTTAGAACTTGATTTTGGACCATTACCTTATAAATGCCCTCGTTCTCATTTACTTAAGCTCACCAAGTTGTATATGTACATGATTATTACATACAATTCACAACTCTTGCCAATTGAGTTCAAGGTAATACCTCATAATTTTTACTTGACTGTTTTATCAGTGGTTTTACAATGGATCTTTAATGTGATGTAATTTTGTAAAACTCCACTACCTTAATTCATTTTATGTCTCTAGCCAAATTACATGAGGAGAAATATGTTTTCAAACGTAAATAATACCCACCTAGTCCATACAACAAAACCTCAACCTTAGACACAAACCCACATATAAATCAAACCATTAAATCCAGTAGCCTATCCCTCCCTTACCCAACCCAACTTCCAAACCCTTTCCCCCTAACAATGTTTTCAAAAATGACAAAAAAAAAATGGAACCTTTTAGAGAGAAAGACCTTGTTACACCTATGATGACAAATCTACACTACTCATAGATACTCAAATAAGCAATACCTATACTTTAACTATAAGAGGTTGTTGTTAGAAACCTTCTTCCAAACCCTTCGGATAGTGATGGTGACCCTGACATTTTAGTGCCACACGAGCATCACTTATCATAAAATGCCTCTCTTTGTTAAGTTGTCTAAGTGATATTTGGCTTATAACAAATAGATTATCTTGGCCATACTATATCAAATTTTGGTGTTACTACAAACAAGGTCAAGGTACAAGTTTCTATTTGTTGTCCTATTCTTACAAACCTGAAACAATTGCACTATGCCAAAATTATCTTTAGACAACACCATTTAGATAGCGCTTATTGAATTAAGCGTTAAAATTTCAAACACGGAACCAAAAGACAACGCTTTCTAGAATAAGCGCTATAAAAAGCACTACACATAGATAATGCTTCATCGTAAAAGCGCTATCTATAGTTTATTTTTATTTTTTAAAAAGGTAAAAAATTCAGATAGGTGAATGGAGAGCACTTTTAAAGTTAAGCGCTATGAAATGTGATATCAATAAATAGAATTTACTTAAAAAAATGCCATCTATTTTTATTATTATTTTAAAAGTTCAAAGAATTTTGCGGTTTTATTATTCATTAAAAAAAGTTCCACGCCCATATACTCTTGTTTTCCCCTTTGCAGCCATTATATAATGTCGTGTTTTCTCCTTTGCAGCCATCACGTACTCTCAACTTTGCACAACTCTCAATGACAACCCCAAAAAGTTCATCTACATCCCTCATCGTAGCTCTCAAAGATAAATGCGTGTTTCTTCCATAATTGTACACAACATCTTTTCCCTTTGCAATTTTTTCGTTCGAGTGGTGCTGGTGAAAGCTGCAATGCGATTGAGTGAAGGTATGTTTCCATGTATTTTATTGAATGGGTTTTTTATGTTGTCTATTGTTCCAAAGTTGATTTAATGGTGTAGTAGTATTTAGGGTTTAGCGATTATTCAATTTGGTTGAATAATCATGTGATTTTTTATGGTTCCCCCCTTTAATAGTGAAATTAGGTTCCCCTTTTTAGATTATTGAGTTTTATATGGTGTAGTAGTGTCTCTTCTCCATTTGGTTTCCACTATTTTGTTAGAGTGTAGAGAGAGTTTGTGTAATTATGTTTATGATGTCGATGAAAGCATGTAGAAAAAGGTGGTGACTGCAACACCAATGAAAGCAATGCTATTCATTGTTTTTGATGCCGATGGAGGTGATTTCACTATGTCCTATTTCATCACAACCCAAGTTAAGATTCCAAATAATGATGAGAAAAATATCAAAGTCGGTGTACATGTAAGAGTATAATCAAGACTAAAATAGTGTGTGCGTGAAGTAAAAGGTTTGGAAGTTGTGTGAAATAGAGAAGATAGGTGCTCGGTATTAGAATTTGAGGTACTAAAATGTATGTGAGAAATGTTAAGTTAACTTCAATGTCCTACTGTGTGAGTGAGTTTGTCTGAGCTCCCAAGAGTCAAAAAGAGGAAACTAGAGTTAGGAGGTTGAGGCAAAAATGGTGATCTTGGGAGTCAGAGAGAGAAACAAGATATGTGCTTATGATTTGGAATGGATGGGACAAAGACTATTCCAATTAAGAATATTTGAATTCGAAATTGTATGATTATGCAGAAGATGGTGTGGGGGTATGTATAGAACTCATGGAAGAGTCAGGATTGCAGAATGGGTAATAGAACTAGAGAAATCCACGTGATGCAATCAACTATACTAATATGCTTCCAAGTCCATCACACTACCTTAATTATAAATCACCAAGTATGCAAGTCTACTTTAAAGTATGCAAGTGGGAGTAATTTTGAAAAGAACCATTTTTATCCTTATGTTCAAATGGAACCAATTGAACCCGGTGGGACAAATTGTAAGACCCGTGAAATTTAATTAGTTAAATAACTAATTAATTAATAAATGCGGGTAGTGGGAGCCTTTATGACATTAATTATAGGTGATGTGGAAAAGTACTAGCTCAAATGGTTGAGAGTACTTGATTTTGTGAGAGACTTGGGTTTGAGTCCTATGTATGCCAATTGTGTGTTATCTAAATTATTATTATTATTATTATTTTAGTATGCTTGATTCAGTTGGGGTGATAATATAATCTTAAGATTTCATGAATTATCATGAAACATGAGTTGGTTGAATGGTTGTGCATTAATTTGGTAATTAGCATGGTATGCGTTCAAACCTTGGTGAACCCAAACTAAACTTTCTTTTTGCCAATTTTAGTTTTGGCATGAATGTGAAGGGGCAAGGGAAACCCTAGCTGAAGGAGCAGCCAAGGGGAGCTGAACAACAGTCCATTATGATTCATTGAATGGCAATTAGCCTTAACAATTAACCATTTTCGTTTTGGCCAATTAACTCTAATTAAAATGTAATTAAAGAGGCAAATTAGGGGTGAGAGAAGGGTGAATTGAGAGCCGGAATTATTTTGCAGTTTAGAGAGGGGATTCAGAACGAAATTGGAGAGTGTGATGTGAGGTTTGAGGCAAGCTAGAGGCTGAATTGGGCGAGAGCTTGAGGAAGGTCATTGGCGAACAAGTGGGAACATTCAATTATCTAAATTTTAAGTAAGGATTTAAGGTTAGGAGAGTTCTATATGTGTTTTACATATTAATTGTATGATTGTGTGTTAATTCTGATGAATTGAGTCCAAGTTCACGTCATTTTCGACTGAGTCACGTCGTGTTTCTGAAAAAATCTAAAAACCACCTAGCGACATTAAAGGCCCGCCAGGCGACTTATGCCATCAGAACCCATTTTCTGGGTTTTTCTATACACCGCCTAACGGCTAGGTGCTGTCCGCCAGACGACCCAAGTTGGCTTGCCCAATTCTCCCAGATTTTCGGTATTCCAATGATGTTGGGACGTTCGGAGTTGGTTTCTATGATATGTGTATGATTGGTATGTTGTTATTATCTGAAATTGCTTAATTGGTGGAAAATTTCATGAACCTATGAATGGATTTGGGATTTAGGGTTCATGTTGGGGTTGGATATGTATGAGCATGGATGAGGTCTATAATTGGTGCAGGATTTTATGGAAAGAATGGTGAATTGATTAAAGTATGAACTCGGGACGTTGTGTACACGTGAAAGCATGTCAGTATGAAGGTGGTACTAAAATGCAGGTCAAGACTGGTGCGGGAAAATACAGCATCACCTAGATCGTCACGCACCGCCTGGCGGCACCTGGGTTGCCGCCAGGCGACACACCAATTTTGTGGCTTATTGGGCGACTCTGTGAACTTCGTTCTTTGGGGTTTGGCTAGATATTTTATGCATGAAATAGATTAATTGATGAAGGATGTATTAATGTAAATAGGTGAGGGAGTTGCATGTTGGTATGTACAAGTATGAGTTGTAGAGAATCAAATGCACGAAATAATTAAAAGGGGGTTTGTTAACTGGATGTGGCAAACTGTAAGTGCAACTGTCATTACGCGTTCCATCAGTGGTTAAACTACCAAGTGAGTTAACATATATTAATAGGTAAAAGAATGAAACCATGAATACTTACATAATATTTTAGTATATGCATGACTTGTATGGTGAAACCGTGAATTGTGATGCTTTGAAATTTTGTCATAGGAATGGATTGAGGTCTGTTTACGTATGAATGTATGATAATCTGTGTATGAATGGTTTGGAGGTCCATTAGGGACTGTTTTAATGTGCCAAAAACCAGTAGCAGTGCGTTACTGGTATGGCGCCTGGCGGCGCGATCGAGCCACCAGGCGATAGATACCTAAATCAGGGGCAGTGGCCCTAAACGTGAACGACGTCTGGCGATCGGCCTGTTTCTGCTAGGCGATAGAGGTGATACAGGGGCTCTGATTTTGGCGTGGCGCTTGACGACGTATTGGGTGGCGCCAGGCGATTGGTGTGATCATCTTCCCGACGGCGCATTAGCTGCGCCAGGCGGTTACGACTAAGGCTAAAAAATTCTTTGATGTTATGATTGCGGGCTGGAAGGACTAAGCCCATAGGTGATATGGGATGTGCTTGTTTTGAGTCACGAGCGAGAAGTTCATGATTGGGTGGACCGCATGTGAAACGTGAAGGGTTTAGTTCACCGGAGGTACTCTTATTTGAGATGAGTGAGCGAGGGAGTTCATTTCATGCTCAAACTTGAGAAAGATATGAGTGAGGGAGTTCATAGTAGGAAAGGCGGGTATGCGTGTTCGGGTTCGAGTGAGGGGTTTTGATGACAGGCGAGGGAGTCCGTGAAGTCGGACTACGAGCGGGATATGCTCGTAGGTTAGACCACGAGCGAGGAGGTTCGTGGAAGCACGGGAAAGTCCTAAGATCAAGAATACATGCATAAGCTCATAAAGGTTATGAGCGTGGGAAATTGGGTGTTTCATTTGTTTTAAAAGTTAATAATTATGAGATATTTGGGTGGGTTCATTTCATATTTATTTATGTGCATAACTCACCCTATTTGTTTGTGTGCGGCGATGATCGGGTAACTTGTTATCCGGGAGAAGATGATGTCCCACGTGAGCCCGGAGATGCTTAGTGGTGGAGAGCGGGAGCATATTACATGGGGATTCATAAAGATTTCTTTGTTTTATATATGAAATTTTCATATAAAATCTAATTATTGGGTTTACTGCTTTTGGCTTTTGAAATTGTAAAGACCGATTATGACTGTTTTGTCTTATATCGCAAACATTATGTTTAAGTTTAAAAACATTTCCCGCGTTTTGGGAAAATGATTTGAAAATAAATGAGGTATTTATTTAATTAAGTTGCTTATTTTTATTTTATTTAAGTAATATCCTTCTAGGATGTTACACAAAATCCATTAGTTATCTTGGATCCATTATTCGATCTAATGTTCTTATAACGTATGATAATTGGAAAGACTTGACATTGAGTGCCTAAAAGGACATTATTTGGAATGACATACAAGTAAAATATACTAATTATATTTACTTATTTTAAAGTATGTGTTATGGTTGACAAACTTCTTTCTATTAATATTTTTTTTACAGCTAACTTTTAATGTTGATACATCTCGCAAGATTTATGTATTAAAGGAGGTAGGTAAGTTGCTTATAAATTTTAGAGCTAACTTGGCCAATACTTATCTAAAGGATGAGAATGGGAAATATTAGATAATCCTCCTACTCAACCTCTTGAGACGTATGCATCAATGATTAGTGAGGAAATTTGGAGAGAGTTTATTGCCAAAAGTATGGATAAAGTTTCCAAGTAATCTATAATATCCAAATACAATTGATTTATCCTTTAATTTTGTGTACATATGGTTTGTTTACTATCTTTCTATATAGGAAAAAAGCCTAAAAATAAGGAAAGAGCATCACACTCTAAGTACCCTTATAAGTGCTCACGTAAGGGGTATGCACGCCTAGAACAAAAAAGGGTAAGTCAATATATAAATAAATACAAAATATACAATTTGATAATATTGATTTCTAAGTAATTTTATTATTTTTAACAAAAATTAGATAAATGAATTGGGGTCAAATGTTAGTAACATTCCCCGTCAAGATTATTTCCCGCACAAAAAGCGTTATACTTCTCAATAGCATGATACATTGACTACTCAAATGAAAGACATGGATGAAAGAATGGCACGAATGGAGAATGAGATTAACTCACTTCGAAAAAAGGACACCTCAAACAATATAGACGAACCTGATATTGGTGTCAATAGTGGCCAGGGGAGTTGCATAATTTCATCAAATAGTTTTCCCGAGGTAACTAACTTTTCTACATTAGCTTCAATGTTAGTTTAACTTGCTTACTTTAAATTTTCAATAGCTCTCGACATTTGTTCACTTTAAATATTCTATTTTATAATGTAGGGGGTCTTAAGTTGTAAATTGTTTATATCATCACCATTACTTTGGTTGGTTGCCCATGGGAAATTGCACAATATTAAAAGTGGTACACTACATGGTAGATCTCTACCTAATGGACATGTAAAAGTTAGTGTAGATATTGTTGTGGAGCCAAATGTATCCTTGCCTATACCTAATGTTGATGATGACATAATGACAATAGGACAAGCAATAGGCACATTTATGGCATGGCCAATCAATCTCTTACAGGTCGTTGATGTGGTATGTTTATACAACTATACTAATTCATAATTATTTATGAAAATATTTTATCTATTACCTAACTTGTTTAATTGATGATGTTTTAGGATTCCAATTTATCTAAAAAGAAAAAGATCAATCATGCAAATGAATATGTCGCACCTAAAAGAAAATGTCAAAGGAAAAGGGTCATTCAAAATACTCCTTGTAAACTGATTCATCCCAATCTTCCTCAATGGTGCAACTACCTCTCTTCATATATGAAATTAAAGCCTACATAGTCACTTTCCCCAATAGAAATGGAGAAAGACATCTTTGGACTAGATGAACATAAAGAAATCGTTAATGCCGAAATTATTGGAGAAGTTATTGACTATGCATGGCTAGGTGCAACTTTCAATTTCTATATATATCAGGTACTATACTTTTTATCTCGAACTTGAACCATTGATTAGTAGCTCTTATGATATTACTAATATATTCTTATATTTTCCTTTTATAAGGTACTTATATCAAACTTCTATTAAGCCAAATCATAAGGAGTTCTTCTTTTTATCACCCCAAATAACAACACATGAACTACTAATGAAAGAAAGAATACAAAGAATAGTGATTATTTTTCTTGATAATGGGGTGGTTGATAAGTTTGTTCTTGCACCTATCAATACAAGGTAATACTTTTTTTCTCAACTTTATCAACAATTTATTATTTTCAAAGTTATATGCACTAAATGAAATTTTGTTGATTCATTTCAAATTTTAGCCAACATTGGACCTTGCTCGGAATCAATCTTAAAATGGAGATAATTCATTATCTTGACCCATTGGCGAAAGACCTTAATATGAGATAAGATTTGAAGAAGTTGTTTGACATGTAAGAATATACATGGGATTCACATATATATCTACTTTTAGTTGATTTTTTTTACTTATACATGCTTATTTTTTATTTATTAACTAGGGTTATACAAACCTACTAAGCTCAAAGAGGATATATGGTTTCAAAGTCTAAGTTAAGCAATATCAAGTGAACACAAATTAAGGTAGATTACAATTGTTTATTTAAAAACCAATTGATGTTGTTAATACAAATTATATTTATGTTTTGTAATTTTGGTGTTCTAGTGTCCAAAACAACCCAACAACAATGATTGTGGATATTACATTTGTCGCTATATGAAGGAAATTATCACATGTTATGAAGGAGGGACAATTCCACTAGATGTAAGTTATGTTGATTGTATATATAATTCATTATTTTGTAGTAGAATTTTCATTGACTAATTTTTTTTTTTGTAGTATTTTCCTAGTTGCAGGTGTCAACAATATTCTGATAATCAAATCATTGAAGTTAGGGAAGATTGGTGTTTTTATCTCATTAGTAAATGCTTATTATAGGTTAGTATGTTATGTTTGTATATTGCCTTATGAAACTATGTGATTGCTCATGCTTATGGAAAAATGTTTGTGCATTGTTGAATTGTTATTTGGTGATTAGAATCTGAACATTTTGTTAGTACTGATGGCTAAGAAAATGAATCTACAATTTGATTTGCATGTATGAGACATAATTGCATTTTGAAATTAAGCAGGCACGTCAATTCATTGTTTGCAATTCATTGACAATGATCAGGTTAAAGTCAAATAACGACCATTTCATTATTTTACATCAGCAATCACGCAACCATATAAGGAATAATCACAGAACCTTGTCACAAAATACATTTTATAATAAATAAACATTTAGGTGCAGCTCCCCTTACCTGGAAATCTTGCTCAAAAAGCTCTCCTAAGGTTCGTCTACCTTTGCAGATGCACAAAATTGTTCCCCTAGGATTCACTCTAGTTAATTGTTCCCCTAGGATTCACTCTAGTTCCTCCCTTAGTTAATTTTCTATGTTCTTCCAGCTCCATAACTGATACTCCTCTCCACCCAAGTCCCTTCAAACACACCAAGCATGTCTAACCACTTGAGCTACCTTTTGCTTCTTTGTTATAACTCTCCACATTAATTACTTTATAGATTCCTTCCCTCACATTTATTAAATAAATATTTATTTATTTACTTAATTATCACGAGTCTTACAAAGGACAAGAGTGACAAATGCTAGAATAATGAGATAAAGAAGTTAATTGGTGAAACAAATCATGATTACCATGTGGAGGCTAAATCATATGATTAGGAAAATAGGAGTGCTAGAAATTGTACAACGACAACTAATTCTATACCGAAGAATTTTGATATGTAAAATATTTAGTATATAATCTTTTCTATGATATAATCACGCTTGTGTGTACACATTTTTTAAATATGAATGATAGCATGTTAATAGATGATAATAGTGTAATGTTATTAAGTTAATATATAAAATAAATTTATATTTATTAAAGATAAAGTGAAATGAATAGAGAAATTAATTGTCGATGAATAAAAGAAGAAAAAAAAGATAAACAATTTTATAGAAAATAGGTAAAAATAACCGTTAATTTTAAAAAATTTAATAAATAATTATATTGTAAAGGGTAGAATTGACATTATGAAATGTGGACACAAAAGATAAAATCCTCTTTATATATTCTTATAGATAATACCACAAATAAAACAATTGAATTTTCTTGTTTAACAATTTTGTTATTTTCATTAATTGTTAGTTTTTTTTTCTGTTTTACAACTTTTGGTTATAGATAATGTAAGACCTAAGAAAATTTAACACTTAAAGAACTAGACCCATGAGTTAATGAAGAAGAAAAAGTATACTAGGTTAAGGAGTAAACGAGTCAAATAAAAGCTATGGAATAAGAGGGACTTAAGTGCAACTACATAAAGCAAACACTAAGTGTAATTACACTCATCAAACATTGCAACAAATGGAAGAAGATGTTAAGAAAGGATGGCTTATCATATGATAGACAAAGAGGAGTCTATTGTGTGTCACTCAAACAAGTCGTTGTAGTATAGTGGTAAGTATTCCCGCTTGTCACACGGGTGACCTGGGTTCGATCCCTGGCAACAGCGCCATTTTGTTAATTATCTTTTTACTATCTTTTTGTTGTGTTAAGGCAAACAAAACCAAAATCCCCTAATGAAGTATATGAAAACTCTGGGTATCAAATGAAAGTGATGATGACTACAAATGCCTATTAGCAAAGCTAGATTTATACAAATGTAGATTTTTCAGAACAATTTAGTTGTTATATTAGACCCTGAAAGCAACCCCAATTTGAATAGAATTCAATTTCAGCCACATTCACACACTCATGAATTTATGCAAGATTTCAACGATGCCAATGAATGCAAAATCTTCCCTTTACCAAAATAGATTTGATTCAAGTTGTAAGATCTGTTGCAATGCTCATGCCAATGACAAAATTCAAACCACCCAAAAAGCATGATCTATAACAAGTGGTTGTAGATGCAAAGATGATCTCTACTTATCTAGAAGAATGATGAATGAATAAACATCCAGACCGTGACAACATGATCAATTTGGAAATGTACATGCAGAAATGCTAAAATGAAGTCCACATGATGATGCAACTAAAGTACTATAAAATGAATATGAATGCATAAGAAGCAATGATGAAGAGGCATTCTCGAAGGTAGGCGTAGCAATGTGGGCTTGGACCGGCGAGCTAGCCTATAAGCCTACCAAAAAAACGTGGGACAGGTTGAGATATTGAGTCCGCTGGCCCACAAAAATTCAACCCTAGAATGGCCCGCACCCGTGTAGGTTGGCTCGCTGACCCACATAAAAAAACAAAAACTTGCACTTATGTATATCGGTTACTTTCCTTCTAGACTTCTACATGAACGTCCCAAATTATTGTATGTATGGAAAAGACAAATATTATGTATTTTTAAATGTGTTAAATTTGAAGAATACATCGTGTATGTCAAAGTATGAATATGAATATGACGAAAATGTTGAATTATCAATTTATCATCAACAAAACAAAGTCTTTACTTAATTTTATAAACTTGTTAAAGTTTCCCAATTTGCTGAACGTTGAAAGCATTATCATAAGATTTAAAAAAAAATGGGCTGGCATGCGGGCCTGCACTTATACAAGGCAGGCCACACTTTTTAGTCCATGTTAAAAATGCAGGGTGGGTTAGCCCAACCCGTATTTTGTGTGCCAAGTGCGGGTTGGGCTGACTCGCATTGCCACTCGTAATAGAAGGGAACTAGAATGGCAGTGTGCATGAATCTATATGGCTGCAAAACTTTTAGATATGGCAGTAGTGAAATCAAACCTGCAAAATACACATGAAATCTAAGTGTAGAATGAGTCACACCCAAACCAGAATATGCTTGTGGTATAATGTAGACCTAAAAATTATATGGTAGTAGAGAACTTTAGGCTATGACAACAAAAGAATTAATAAACAAAACCAAAGTGCAGAGCCCATTGTAATAGGAGACTGATGCAACCTATTTCTAATCGTGGTGAATGCAATGTTAAGGTGCTGAAAATAACTGGAACCTACAGCCAATGAATTTATGCAGCCAACCTAATGTAGTTTTATGTCCAACAACTATGCAAATGCTAAGGATGGGTTTGGGTTCAAGTTTCAGTAACAAGGCATCTTAAATGTGCACAAACCCAAATTGAAACATTAATCCAGTTCAACTTAGGTGAATGCAAAAATGCATATAAGATGAGACATGTTAATAGAAAATGAATAGGATCCAAACTACACGTGAACTATATGGTGACATTAACCCCACATGTGAGTAGTGGAATCAAACTTGCAAAGCAAGCCTCTAACTTACATTCAAACAACAACACACCCAATTTAATTCACTCAATTGCAAATTAAAAATTATGCAAAAATATAGAAACAAAGGCGAAGTACGCTCCAAAAATGGCCCCTGAACAGATGTGATGAATGAATTAGAAATGATGTCGAGCTAGATGAGATTACATGAACTACATGTGAGCATTAAACCATCACGTGACAATAGAAAACTAGTACAAAAATATTAGCAAATAGAAAACTCAGTCAAATCCATCAAATTGACTTTAGACACAGAGGTAAATTCCAAATGAGCATACTAAATATTCAAGCATAAACAACCCCCACGCGTTAGGGTAATTCTTTGGACAGATTCGGGTTCCCTACAGTAGCTTGAATATGGATGCCTAAATTCTCTATGATGATCTAGAATGGTGATGATTGAATGAATCCTAAAATGTAGTTGGAACTAGCTACAAAAATGTATGAAACTAGAGTGCAGCAATGGATCAATCAGTGAAAACATTTAGTTTAACAACAACATCTTAGTAACTTAAGGTGCAATAGTGAATCTCAAATGATAATGTTGAGTGCTCAATCATAAATAATTAAAATATGCAAATGCAGGTGCAAAAACTAAATATGCATGGAGACTGACAATTTAACCATGATGAAATAATAAAAGCTAATAATCAGAACCAAAATGCAAGTAAACTAAGAGGTTACTAATACTACCAAATGCTAGAATATAAAAACCTAAGGATAACTACTGCAGAAACTTAAAGTAAAGATAGGAAAGGCAAAGTGGTGCAGAATCACAAAACAACAAAGTAAAATAGCTAAAAAGGAAAAATTAGAATCAAAAAGTGCAAAATAACTAATTGAAATTGAGTAAAATGATATACTCATGGATTCATCTACACTCAAGAAGACATGTCGATAATTTGTGCCTACTTTGGGGTCACTTGCTTCCTAAGAGGAAACGTTTATGTGTGCAGACCATTAACCCAAGCTCAACCCACTAATTTAAAAATAAAAAATTGAATTTGAAAACTTGGAAAGCAATAAAGGAAATTTAAAGGATGCAAAAAATTGAAGAAACATAAACTGCAAGAAAGGATAAAACCATCAAAACTCAAAAACCAAATAAAGCATTATGAAAAGTGAAGCATTGTATTTCATTGCAAAGTCAATGGTGTTACACGAGATCAAGAAAAATGCTAAAATTTAATTGGTGAAAGAGGCTCACTTAGCAATTCCCGACCACTTTGTGCTCATGAAAAACCAACTGAAGCTACCCACACAATAAGGAAAACCCTAACCTCTGAAGGCCATTTTTGTGCTCATCGGAGATGGAGAGCCTTTCTTACAATGCATTATTTCCCTATCATCACAACATTTCTCTCTTCTCACGCAAACCAAGGCTTCCCCAAATGAAAACCTAATTCGAACTTAAAACCACCTTCAAAAAAATTAGAAACATGAAATGACCTAACCATTTTCTCCTTGCTTCTGAATATCACGATCAGGATCGCGACCCTTTCACCCGATTGACGTTGCGCCCTTAATCTCGCTTTGATTTGTCCACTCGTTCATCACTACTCTACCCCAAATCTCATCACGCATCAGAATTGGTTTCCTCTCTCGTGGATCAGATCTCGTGCATCAAGGCTTCTCTTCATGATGGATTCACATACAACAAGTTGGAACATTATGGGCATTCACGATAGAATGCTCTCATGCCTTCCTCCATCAGAAACCAAGATGGATTTACCACTTAAATGAAACACACGTTTTTGCTTAATGGAGAAACTTGGTCAAAACTACATTTGACCTACCAGGCACTACTTTGCAAAAAGAGAAAATTGGATTAGAGAGCTATCATGCAAATAAGCCAATTAAAAAGGACTTCCTAGAAAACTTATTTTCTTAAAAAAGAGTTTTAAAAAGAGCAAAACTAAATGCAATAAAATACTCTTAAAATCAACCTTTTTATCACATTTTTATATAAAGGCATCAAGTGTATCATAATATACAAACTTAGTGAAGATTAAACATCAAATAACTTGTCACACATAAGTTTAGGAACTAAATTTCAAGTTCAAAACAAAACAAAGTCTAATGTTTTGTATAGAATTTAAGTTAATTTAAAATATTTATAGAAATATTTAATAAAAATGTTAATTTTAGTAAGAATATCACCATAAGATTTATAAAAAAGTAATTTTAGTGTCAATTTAAGAGGGACAATATTACTTCATTTTTACAAAAAATGGGACTAAATTAAAACTAAAAACAAATAGGGACCAAATTGAGTCATTTTGACACGTGGCACAACTGTGAGGTGACACGTGTAAAAAATTAAAAAATTAAAAAAACCATAAATTGACACGTGGTGTTGACTTTAACACTTTCTGGTCAAACCAACGGTAATGACTAAGTTGAATCATTTTTAAGAAAATAAAGACCAAACTGAGACAACGAAAAATTTGAGGACCAAACTGATATTACTTGACAAATAGAGGGATCAAAAGAGTAATTTAACCTAATAATAATAATAATAATACCACTACAATACCATCCCGTAATGGTAATAATAATAATACAACTACTACATATATGAAGATATACACATATTTGGCATCTTCTTTTGTTTTTACAATTTTATTTCCTTAATTATTATTTTTTAAATTTAAATATTATTTATAATAAAAAAAGTATTTTTCAGTTTTGTTATTTTACTAATTTTAGTAACTACTTTTTTGAATTAATTACTCAAATGTAATGATAAATTAACAACAAAACAAATAAAAAAAATACAAGTAATTATAACATGATCCGGTAGTAAATAAAAACAAAATATGTGTCTAATTATAATAATGCTCGGTAGTGATAAAAATAATAATAATAATAATAATAATATAACAACTACATGTATAAAGAAATACATGATGTCCTATCTTGTTTTTACAATTATATCCTTTTAATTATTATTTTTAAAATTTAAATGATTATTCATAATAAAAAAAATAATTTTAAGTTTTACTATTTTACTAATTTTAGTAACTACTTTTTTTTAATTCAAGTTATTACTCAGATTAGATTAAGGATAAATCAACAACAAAACAAATAAAAGTGCAAGTAATTAAAATATAATTTTGTATAGTATATAAAAGTAAAATGTGTATCTAAATACTACCATTTAAATAATAAAAATAAAAGTGATTAAAATATAACTCCGTGTCAAAATTGAAATAATAGTAATAATGCTAATATTATTTATGACAAGAATAATACTAATAATAATAATGTTAATAATAATAATAATAATAATAATAATAATAATATTACTACATCTAATACTTATAATAATTTGTATAATAACAAAACTAATATACAATAATAATAATAATATTATTTAAGACATGTACGTATATGTCATTAACAAAACAAAATAACAAGAATAAATGTTTGATAGTTATCCAAAATACATGCTTATAGAGTAAAGACAGTACATAGGCCACAATGCCTTAAAGAGTACTCGAAACGGGGAATCCAACACAAGAGGGGCTACACTGTAGAGTCTCCATCACCCTGGTGACCACTATGTGTTTTCACATCTGCTCACATCAATAAATTGATGATCATCGCAAAAGGAGAAAATCACACACTAAACACACAAGCCAACATAAAGGGTAAGCTAGAGTATAAATCAGTTTAACATGTTATGGCACACAGACACTTAAAAAAGATCATAAACATGCAACAAGATAAGCAAACAATCATGTGATAACAAACAAGTAAGATTATAAGACTTGATTATTCAGATACATATAATCAGTCAGATTCATTGGATGCTTGCACTTGTGGTGGCCTCTACTACTCTGCAGAGCCATTGCCAATGGGTTTCACCCTACCACGTAAGAGGTTAGCCTTCAAACATCTAAGGTCATTATCATGCCAAAGATTAGAGCCTCTTACTACTCTCACCACTTGAGTCAGTACGCTCTATGTGAGACTAACTAACTCTTTAGAGCTTCAAGATGCGATCCTTACTTGAATCCTTACATAATTATATACGTTGAGGCACCACCACGAAACTTTACTAAGAGGTTAGTGGAATTACGTCCATTACATGAGGCACCACCATGAGCTCTCACCAAGAGGGTTATGAAATTATGTCCATTACATGAGGCACCACCATGAGCTCTCACCAAGAGAGTCATGGAATTACGTCCAACTTATACCATTGTCATGCTTCACCCACCAACCATAGATTTATCATGCATACCAATCTTATGCCCATATTCAACCACCCATCCAATCATGTTTCATACACATAATCATTCCAAACTCATCAATTCTAGTCCATACAATCAGATAATACATACATATTCACATGTTTCATACTTTAAATAGGGTAATCAAATCAATCAAGCAACCAACAATCGAAAACATGGAAGAGGACAACATTAGAGCATGCACCAGTCTCGCTCAAGCCATGGGCCCTCACTCAGGCGAAAGAGACCTTTCGCTCAAGCTACAAATTCTCGCTTAGGCGAGACTGCCATTAGAGAGCACTATAGGTTTCGCGAGTTCTCGCTTGGGCGAGATCTCCTCGCATGAGCGAGACTGCTCTTCGACCAAAAGTAAGACCTCTCGCCTAAGCCACAACCAAAGCGAAAAACATAAGGTTCCCACGAGTTCTCGCTTAGGCGAGCCCCTCTCGCCTGAGCGAGAGCTCGAGCAGACACTTGGGCCAACTCCTGCTATTCTTGCCTAGGCGAGACGAGCTCGCTTGGGCGAGAATACTAGTTCTCGCCACTGTTCACACCTGCATCAGCCATACATTCAATCCCAAACCACATAACAAGGTATTCCACGTAACCACAACAACACACAAGCCATATAAACACGAAGCAAAGCTAAAAATAGGCAGATATTTAGAAAATACGAAAAAACCCTAGCTTCCCTTACCTTTTTGTAGAGCTAAACTTGAGGGTTTAAACACTAACGGGGGCACCTAAGCTCCAAGATCGAACTCAGCAGCTATAAGGTACAAATCATAGGAATGGGGATGAGCCTCTAGGAATGACTCAAGACAGAAACAAACAACCAGCAAGGGAAAAGAGAAGAGGAGATCGAAGTTTAACTTACATGAAGAAACGTTCAACGAAGAGGAAATAGGGGAGCTCACTTAAACCCTAACAGAGCTCTCTGTAGCAGAAAAAGGAGAGGGGATGAGAACAATTTATGAAAGAAACAGAAGAATGAAGGAGTTATGACTGGTTTAGGGGTTTTGGCACCCTATAGGCCAACCTTAGGCCGAAAGGCCCTTAAACATTTAGGACGAAAAATAAGTGAACCTTACATATGTAATAATAATAATAATAATAATAATAATAATAATATTAATATATTATATATTATATATTAATATTGTTAATAATACTACTACTACTAATAATAATTTTACTACTGTTAATAATGTTAATAATTTTAATAATAATAAAATATAATAGTAATAGTTTTAATAATAATACTAAAAATTTCACTATTAGTTTAAGTATTGGTTTTATTATATTATACTTAATAATAATAATAATAATAATAATAATAATAATAATAATAATAATAAATAATAATAAATAAATAACGATCATAATAATAATAGTATTTCTAAAAATTACTTCTTTTCTCATTATAATAATATATAATATTAAAATATTATGTATTAATTAATATTACAATCATCACAAATAATTTTATTATTACCGATAATATTAATAAATTTAATAATAACAATAATAATAATATTAATAATATTTTTTCTAGTTACTTATTTTATAATATTATTAATAATGATATATAATAATAATTTTAAATTTTACTAATAATAATAATAATTTTATAACTACTAATGATATTAATAAATTTAATAATAATAATAATATGGCTTAAATATATATTTGATACCTATTTTCTTTGTTTTTATTCAATTTGATCCGTTTTCGTTTTGTGTTCAATTAAATTCTCATTTTTGTTAAATTTTATTTAATTTAATCTTTTTACTAATGATGTTTAAATAGTTAACGTTTTTTAATCGTACATGTTACGCTCCTAATTTTTTTATATTTTTCTTAATTATATATATATATATATATATATATATATATATATATATATATATATATATATATATATATATATATATATATATTCTCACATGCGATTAAATGAAATATAAACATATTTCACTATTTTGACTATAATAATATCATCTTAAAATATATTTTATTTGATTATTTGTATTCATTATATCAAATTCTAATGACAGAAAATTCAAGAACTATTTTTATTAAAATCAACAAAAATAAATTAGATGGCATTTTGAAATTAACATTATAAAACTTATTACTTTTTTAAAATGAAATATTTTTAGCAAATATTTAAATCTTTACTCATCATCAAATACTAATCCCTTGGGTAAGATTATGCATTGAGGACTTTCTTAAATTGAGGACTTTCGGAACCAATTATCTACCTCTATTTTACTGATTTTACAATCTTTAGATTCCACGAATAAAATTATAATACACCCTTAAAAACAAACATGAGTGAATTCCAAAATTTAATGTAGCTTCGTCGAGTTATTTAACGTAACTTTATTCCTAAATTTGAGTGTTCATGAATTAAGTAAATTTGAGTGCTTAAAAATACTGTACCCAAAAAAAGTGCTCAATAATTTCAATAATATTTTGTAAGAAAATAGCATCCACAGAACAAGACAAAATTATTATTTTTTAAATATTTAAGATATATTTTGTTAATTTAATTACATGTTTAGTCTCTATAAAATGAGGAAATTCTGATTTTAACTCTAAAAGATTTTTCTTTTTTTAAAATACTTAACTAAAATTTGATTCACAATATTATATCATATTAACTAATTAATTGAACAAAATATTAAATTATTTATAAAAATGTTATTAATTTATCTTGAAGTAAATATTAGGAATTAAAAATACTATATATATATATATATATATATATATATTAATTTACAGAGTCTAAAATTAAAATTTATATGTTTTGATGATGTCAAATTGGATGATGAATATTATTAAAAAAATTATAAATATAATCTAGATTAAGTGTATATGGATATATAAGATTCAATTATATATTTATTCAGAAAATGGTTTACATAAACAAAATTTCTTAAAATATATGAACATCAAAAATATATATATAACAAAACTTTATCTTCTAGAATAGAGATGGCAAATAAACCCGTGCCCGTGGGTATCACCCGAACCCGTCCCCGTTTTGACGGGGAATCCCCGCTTTGACTGGGTATGGGTATGGATATGGGTAATACCCGAAATTTTCAACTGGGGATGGGGATGGGGATGGGGATATATATATACCCGCCCAAATACCCGTCCCCGCTTAAATTACTAAACTATTTATAATTTATTAAATAATCTAAAAAATATATATAAATAAATAATATATTTACACATAAAATATA
>Ga0209589_1000402_pt1 | contig 59014 bp, 26 predicted proteins | sample CowpeawhiteBW_FD_187525 | JGI IMG/M metagenome (GOLD analysis project Ga0209589, IMG submission 187525) | Root nodule microbial communities of legume samples collected from California USA - Cow pea white BW (SPAdes) (version 2) | ecosystem: Host-associated > Plants > Roots > Nodule | place: USA... | reverse complement strand
TTTGATCCTTGTTTTTTTTTTTTTATTTCTTAGTTGTACCAAAAAAAGCTAAAATGGTATAATTGATTGTTAACCAAGTTTCAAAACACTTTTTAACTTAATTTTTAAGACTTAAAAAAAGTGTCTTTTACATACTACTTTTGATAAGCACTTGGAAAACTCATCCTCAAAAGTCAACTATTAAAAGTGGAGAGCCGAATACTTAATTATTCTACGGAACATTTTATATCACTCAACGTGGGACTTATACGGTCCATATCCATAATACCAAGTTCCTATCACATCAATACTACTATCACCACCAACACTGTACTATTGACTATTGTTGCAACCAAGGTCATCACAAAAAACAAGAACAAATCATAAAACTAAAATTGGTTTTATTTTTTTCTAAATTTTGGAACTTGGCAAGCATCCCAAATAGGCCCCAAGATACTTATTGACTGTTTCCTGAATTAGGTCGGTACTGTTCTTCTCGGCTGTGCTTTCATCTACGACATCTTTTGGGTGTTTATCTCAAAGAAGTTCTTCAAGGAAAGTGTCATGATTGTGGTTAGTACTATGCACCATTCTATTGCATGACAATCACCAAGACCCTATGCATTTGCTTATTTTAATTCTGCTTACTTTTTCTCATAGGTAGCCCGAGGTGATCGAAGTGGAGAAGATGGAATTCCAATGTTACTAAAGTTCCCACGTATTTTTGATCCCTGGGGTGGCTACAGCATCATAGGTTTTGGAGACATCCTTTTACCTGGGATGCTGGTGGCATTCTCACTCAGGTTTTCTTTCCCCCCTCTTGCATGACTCGTGTCAATACAAAATTTGATTTTAATAACAGTTTCCAAATTTTATGAATTGGAATCTTTGCTTCAGTCCTGGAAAATGTTTCCAGGAATTTTTCTTTCACAATAACAACCTCAAGTGGTAGAACAAAGGAATTTTGAGATCTTAAGACACCAATTTCCCAGATCTTAAAATACTGTTTTGGTTTGACAACGGAAAGTTTTAGATGAGGACAAAGATTTTCTGATAAAAATGGTACTTGTTTTCAGGTACGATTGGCTGGCAAACAAGAGCCTTAGGGGTGGATATTTCTTGTGGGCAATGTTTGCATATGGCTTTGGTGAGAATCAAATACCAATCACTTGTCTCTTGTTTGCTTCAGTAACATTTTTTTCTTCAGCTATTAGAATAATTTTTACGGGAAACTCTTTCTTTTCCCTTAAAGTAGGATCCCTGACATGCATGGTTATTTGTTTTCCCGTGAGAAAACCTGTTGAATAAACATCTTAGGTAGTAAGATACGCATGTTCTGACTTTTTTTTCCTAATGTTACAGGTCTTTTAGTTACGTATGTGGCACTAAACTTGATGGACGGACATGGCCAACCAGCACTACTATACATCGTTCCATTTACCCTTGGTACTTTTCATGGAAGATATTATTTTGTTAATAGATGAAAAAGAATTGAAACCATAATGTATCTAGAAAAGTGCAGTAATATATGGTTAGGTGCTTACTTTTGCATGCATTGATTAATGCAGGAACCTTGATGACATTGGGGCGGAAGCGAGGAGATTTGAGGGGTTTGTGGACAAATGGAGAATTTCAAAAACCCTGTCCACATTTAAGACTCCAAAACAGTGGAGAATTAAGCCCTGAATGAAGTTGTAACAATTTTTGTACCTTAATTAGCACCAATCCCCTTTAAACAAACAGGGGACTCATATTTATAGAAATAGTCTACATTTAGTGTAGAGTTTGTTCCAATAGTGCTGCGTTGGAATCGCTAATTGTTCACGACCAAGCTAATGGGTTGTACTTCTTCCATTCCAATTCAAAATCTTGATAATTAATGTTTTTATTATATAGATTAAAAGAAGACAATTAAAATAAAAGTTAATGTAGTATCATGAGTAAAAAAAAAAACTTTCATTTAAATCTTAACTAAATAAAAAATAGTTCATGTGTATGATTTTATTTCTAATTAATGTAATTGATGAAAGACTTTCAATATATTTTCTCATGTCGATGACTTCTTGCGTTATGGCAATAATATAGATCCCAGTTAATAAGTAACCTAATACATTTAACAAACTAACTTGATTGACATCCAAATATAATTTAATCTTATAAACCAAAATTTAATAAAATAAAATTCAATGTTATTTATATATTATATAAATTGGTTTTATCTGAAAAATATTAAATATTAAAGAAATTAACGTGAAAACATTTAATTTGTTATTAATATATAATATAATTGAGAATATTAAAAAAGATGTGATCTATAATAATAAATTAATAGTTTAGGATTTAACGGTATGAAAGTGAAAGTAATTAATTGATGATTTCATTATTCTTCCCCTAAAAGAAGCTGGGTAAGACAGCTTAGGCACCCGCCCCTACAGTGATGTTCCACCGACAAAAGGGTTTTGGGGTTACTCGTTATTAAATGTAACTCAATAATTTAGTCACAAAATTCAATGTTGGAAAACAAAATGTAACGACAAATTAGAAGAAAAGAGGCAAGTGGAGACAGATTTGAGGCGAACCAATCAAGAAACATCTCATTTTTCTATACATTTTATTTTTATTTAATCTTATTCAGCCACCGTATACTGATCTAATTCATCTAAGATATCATAAAATGTAATTTAATTAATTAAAGTATAAAATAAATAGGTTTAAATTAAAAACCTACTTAAATTATGGAATTTTGAAAACTTCTGGATAAGAGTTGGGAGCAGTGCAATTGGCATTGACGAAGAAGATGCGTTGATCGAGTTATTGTGAATTTGGGATGCTCCTTTCTCTACCACTTCTATTTATTTATTTCTATAACTTTTAGAAAAAAAAAAAAAAACTAGATCCTGTTGGTGGAAGAGAATATTTCTTTGTGTATGAAATTTAATCCTAAACAGAAGATTAATTATACACTCAGCATCAGAAGAAGATCACGCAGTTAGGTTAATTAACGTAGCAGTGCGATCCTTTGCTCAAATAATTAATATTATGTTCTGTAACCTGTAATTAAATAATTTATTTGTGTACAAATGACTTATTTATTTTACTCTTCAATAAATATTATTTTTTAATTATTGAGAAAAACTCTTAAATCTAAACGACTGCATGAAATCCTATATATTAAAAAAAATATCACTAAAATCCTAACTCCACTCTTAATAAGATGAATGCGAAGAAAATGGAGAGTAAATATAACTATCATTAAATTAAAATTAGCATTAATTACAACGAAAACATCAATTTTTAAAATATTGATCCATTAAAACATGTATTCCGTGAGAGGTGAATGCACAGATAGATTCATAACCGTTTGTAAGTTAGTTCAAGTTGTCATCTATTGTTGTTAATTATTTTAATGAGATTTAATCATAGTCTTATGAACACTTTTTCTATTACTTCTCCATGTACCGCACACCAGATATTTGAAAATGCTTCGACTAGAAAATGAGATCTATGAGCTCCGTTCTGAACTTTAATTGTATTTTGGTGGAAATTAGTAGAGTGCAGTGTAAGAACATTGTCAAATGTTTGAACTGTCAGTAACAGTAAAAAAAAAAAAACATTGTTGGTTGGTTATTGGTAACCACTGTCTTTATGTCAACTATATTACACTTACACACAAAAAGGTTAAAAGGTGTGAAGAATGTAGATGCTATAATTGTAAAGCCATTCCTAATCTAAAGTGGGTTTACCTGAAAATTTGATTACTAGTCTGCAAAACTCACCTTCATTTCGGAGCCAGCAAGTTCAAAAAATATTCCCATCACTGTATGTGTTAGATCTACCAACGTAAAATTCTTAGCAGGGGTGGTGTTGGCTGCTACCATACAATGGCACCAAAGTCAAAACCATGAAATATTCCAGCAAGGTTATGTGAAGTAACAGTCACAAAACTAAGAGAGAGCCTTCACTGGCGATTGGCCAACCCCATCGGGAAGAAAGACCAATTCTTTGAGGATTCTCCTTCCTTGCTTGCAACTTTCTCATTAGCCCACCACTCAATAACTAAATTCGGCCCAGGAGAATCCCCTCCTTCTGCATTATCAAAGTTGAATTCTTTAGCAGAAGAAAATGTTATACTTTCATCCTTATGATCAACACTTTCCACATCTCCATCGTCTGCGATCTGCTGGGGGACATCACTGTGAGTTTCACTCACGAGGACTTCTCTTGAATTCTCTTCTTTGTCTGCTCCTGGTGTATCAGTTTTGAACGGAAGCGATTTACTCCATGCCACTGCCTTGTTTTCCACACATTTCGATACTTCCTGGGAAGACACTTCAATAGAGACGCTGTGGTTTACACTAATCTCATTGGGGCGATTTTTTCTTGGATGTGGAGACCTTATGACCTCAGAAACCCAGTGACCAGGAAGAAAACCAGCCTGAGTTGTGGATCGTATAGAATCCGGGGTGAGAGAGCCGGAGCCTTGACGTGACTTGTGTTTATCGATGTTTAAAAGCTTGGTAGGGTCAGGTGTTTGAAAGTCAAGGAGGAGGGAGGCAGGAGAAGAAAACTCGGCATCGGGGAAAGGAGATGAGGTGCCAGAAGCTGAGAAAGCTGATCTTGGTGAAATGAGTTGACCAACGGGGCTTCCAGGATGAAGCTGATAGGAGTGGAAGTCGTATTGAGATATTTGGAACCTTTGAAAGGTATCGGAATTTTTGTTGTTGGGATCAAGCAGTTGAGCAAACGGCACTTCAGGTGAAGAAGGTGTGGTCAAGTGGACAGATTCAGGAGGTGGAGTGACGGGAGCGGTTGAAGGTTCAGTGGTGAATGTCGAGAAAACGGGTGGTGAAACTAATTGTGGTTCATGGGCATAAGGTCCAATGGCGAAGATAGAGAAAGGACCACCGGGAGAGTACATGCTGGCAGACACAGAAGTGAAAGATAGAATACCGCCTGGGGATTGAGCGACTGAAGGAGGTTCTGAGTTGAGGAATGATGCCGGAGACGAGGGAGGTGCGGCGAAGGGGAATGGAATACTAGGTGCTTGTGTTGAACCTACTGCTGCAGAAGTAGAATCTGCAGCAGAAGGTGTGGTTACGGGAACAAGAACTGCATGCCCAAAGCGCTTTTGGTTTCTGCGGTGTCCAAAACACCAATATATGCTCAGCCAGCTTCCCCAGGTTTTCTTCTACAAGCAACAAAACTTAATATCAGTTCCATCGCTTGAATGGAACCAGTTTTGAGTGGTAGAAAATGTAGAGACATGCCAGTTCTCTCGAACAATCAGATTACCGTTACATAACGAAAAATAAATAAACGATGAAACAAAAATGGAATATTTCTCCAGTATACCTCATCAAACACAAAATCATACGCAATTCTGCTTTAACTTTTCATAAACTATGTACTTTGAGAAAGTAATCCATGTCACGTTGAATTGTTCAACCCAAGAAACAATTTTTGAAAAGATCGTCATTTTTGGATAGGAGATTGACCATAAATTATAACTGCTAAAGCAATCAGAGCAGAGCAACATTGAACACAAAATTAAGTTTTGAATAACAGAAATCTGAGTAAGTAAAACAGAGTCAAGGGGAAACAGAGAACCGAAAGGTCTGAAGCATAAAACAGAGGAAACCCACATCTGCAGCCGAAAGAAGTGATAGAGGTATGAATTATTTATGTATTTTACCTGGACGTGAGGAAGAGGTTGATTAAGGCGATTGTCCACAGAAGCGATGGCAGTTGCAGCAGCGTTTATGGTGTCCAAAGTGTTGTTCACAGCTCTGGCATCGCCTCCATGACCACCTCTCATCTCTACCTCTTTGTTTACAAATAGGGATGGATAAAAAAGCAGAGTAGCAGTGTTTCTATATTTACATACAGAAAACAAGTTTGAGAAACGGTAGAGACATGAAAAGCTGAGAGAAGTTGGAGGAGATGATGAAGTGAAAATAAAATGAATGTTCGTATATATGAATGGTGAAAATTGGGGGAGAGAAAAGGCGAGAGAGTGCAATGTTGTTGAAGAGGTCAAAACACGGCAATGACTGACTATAACTTGATTTGGTTTGGTTTGATTGGTGCCAATGTCATGTCAAGTGAATAATAACCAAGGAAGACCATGCTATGGGTCTTTCTTTGTTCATTAGTTAATATTAAAATGGTACATTAAAGTGTTAGGAACTTACTCAACTGTCCCTTTGACTCTCTTATTCTCTCTGCATAACCATTGGTATTATTAATTAATGCTAAAACTTTACACCTAGTATTAGTATAGTACATGTAATGGTGTTGTGTTGTGGCCGCCACACAAAACAACAAGAAAGGAGTCATTAGTGGGTTACTGTGCCCAAATAATGAAGTCCGTGTGCACGTGTGTTAACGTTCATCCTTTCTTTCGGGGTCCACCGCAGCCAAATATCTCTCTATAAATATATCTCTAATTTGTGCCTAACTCATGCTTTTCTTGTTTTCTAAACAAAATATAATATTTTTATCAAATCCTTCTTCGTTCCTTCGGATTCTGGATCTCAAACCAGCGTCACGTATTTCCTTTTTCTTCTTTTTCACATTAAATTATCGGAGGTTCAAGCTTTGCCTTCTTCAACTACAAACCATCAAATCAACACTAAAGCACCTTTTCTCGACTTTTAAAGGTGTATGTATCAATTAGTACATTTTCTCTATCTCACATTTTTTTTTCATGTTTTGTTAACCAAAAAAGAAGATTGAGAAAAAGAAAAAGAAATAGGAAAGAGGAAACATATAGGTTGCAAAGGATAAGAAGGAACTAAATAGGAAAAAAAAAAAAAAAAAAAAAGCAGGAGGAATGGTTTGCGCTTACCTAACCTTGGTAGAAGATAATTACGAGCAATTAAAGAGTTTAAATCCAAACCCCACCTACTAACCTATATGCCATACAAAATATTCAGGGTTGGGAAAAAAGGCAATTGCTCCCTGCACCCATCAATTTCTTTCTCTACCCACGTCTATTTTTCAAAATGACCATTTTAGCTTTGAAAAAGTGATAGGTTTTCCAAAGCAGGATTTCTGAAATTTCTAGAATAAGTTAATTATTCTGATAAATATGAGAATGAATTTAAGTTTACATAGAAGAAAAAAATCCATCACCAAAGTCATTATCGTTGAACCGATGTTTATCGTATTTATGGTCAATTACTATTTTTAATAAATACAGTCATCATTCTTTAAATTCGCTATTCTCATTAAAGAGGAATAAGAATACTTACTCAAACTAATATAAGTTGGAGGTGCAAAGAAAAGAAAATGACCATCTTTTGACAGTGACATTTCCAGTAATGCTTAACGAATATTTAATTGAAGACTCACATTTGCATCATTTAAAATGAACAAATAAAGGCTCATATTACTACCTATAATGTGTAAAATAAACTTATGTCACTACAGTCAATTAACCCTTAATGTGAATTTGATTAGTTAAAATAATTGAAGATGCCTTGCTATTTGAAAAGATCATCACTGGAAGTAAAAAAAAACACAAGCTGAAAAGGGTTTTTGAAAAAATTGAGCAAGTACTTAGATCAGAAAACACTTTTCCGTCAACATAATTTGCTTCTGCCTTTTAAGTTTCTTTTTAACCTATTATTTTAATTCAAAAACTTCTTTAACCTTTGGAAAAGAGAACGTACTTTATAGACTAACTTAAAACATAAACTTAAACTTTCACCATAATATTAATGTAGAGCGAATTTTGTTTATCTGATTATATATTTTACCGGATCTGATTGTGGTTGATCGCAAATGAAGTGAATTGTTTATATAAGTTGTCATTTTCACAAACACATGATGGTTGGACTCGAATGGACCATAGTAGCCCAAGTTCAGCAAACATGCCTCCAAATATTGGTACCAAAATAATACTTATACACAAAAATCCAAGTTCTACCTTGATATAATTAATTAAATATTAATATGTAATAACCTTCAAAGTCAAATTTGCTTCTTTTCCGTCACTCCCTCTCTCTCCTTTACATTAAACTTCTTCAATTTTCAATTTTAAATCCATAGTTCTGTAACATACATTAAAAATTACAATTTTAAAATTACATTTACATCTTATGTAATATAATGCTGTATTATTTCAGGGTTTTTAATTTAGTTAATATTACAATTTCAATGTGATATCCTCTGTAACTGGTCTTGTTATGAAACAATTAAAAATGGATTAAATAATTATGTTGCCTAGAATTATACTTTTTAATATTATAACTGATAAATAAAACTATATGACATGTTATATAATCAGACAAATAAACTTACAAATACATATTTAGCTAAAAAAAATAAAACAGAATAAAGTAAATTTCAAATGTTGGTGTCTTATCATAAGGGGAAAAACTGGCCTATAGTTAGCACCATTTTTGGAAACCATGAAATTGGATTGTATTTATATATAAAGATAGAATCCTTATATATTTGCACAGGTTGGGTCCCATTAATGATGAATTTGCTATCTTCTTACTATGCCAGAAGGGTGAGTTAACAATGACCATGTGCTTTCGTCTTTATTAGATTCACACTGTTTTTCAACCAATTTTATTTTATTTTATTTTTTATATTTTATCTACTACTAGTAGGAACAGTAGTCAATTTTATTTGATATTATTTTCAGAATTTATTATAGATATAATAAAGTAATCAATAATTTAAATTTCACAGGAAAATATTATAAAACGCAGAAAGTAGTTGTATTAGTAGCAAGTGGCTTAATCCAAGCCATTCACTGAAAAGTTAATAAATTGGGATGTGGTGAGATCTCACATGGTTGCATGTGCTCGATTTAATTTGTAAATACTAGTGTAACCAATTCATAATTATATATATATATATATATATATATATATATATGAGGTGTGTATGTATATTAATATTTTTTATAACTTTAATAGCAACTTTTTAACAAAAATCTAAACCAAGGCAGCATCTATGAATATTAACAGATTTCTTTCATATTAAAGTATTTTTTTAATTAATTATGTAAAAGATGTTTTTCCACCTATAGAAATGAAATTATATAATATTATTTTCTGTTATTCATGTTTTATATATAATTAATTATTATCTGAACTCTGTGTTCTCCTTTTGAAGTTTTTTGTCCTCTCTTGTTTTATATAGATGGATGGATTGGTTGCCGTACAGTTTGGTTGTTCCATTCAAATCATTTGTTCACATTGCAAAATCAAATTCATCATCCTATCTTTGGTTTCATTCATCTTATTCCTATTTTAATCAATTCTATTTCCATATTATAAATAAAAATGTTATTTTACATGAAATACCATTGCAAACTATTATTCCACTTTTTCTGTATAGTATAAAGTCTACTTTTTAGTTTAAACAAATACCCTATAAACTACTTTTTTTATCAAATTATAATTTTATTTTGTAATTCTTCTAAGTACTCGTTAAATTTAAAATACTTGTATAATACATTTTATTTATATATTTGTATATGCACATTTTTTTTCTTTTATTCTTTGCACAATCAAATGAAAAAAAGAGTATTTTTTTTCTCTTTCCATTTATCTCTCTCTTTTTTTTGAAAAAAAAAATATAAACAAAAATTGTTGCGACAAATTAAAAACAAATGAAAATGATATTAATTTGCAAGAGATTCAATTAAAATTATTAATCTGTTGTGTCAAATATTTCTTTGATCACAAATTCATAAAAATTGCAATCAAATTAAAAAATAGAAAAAACATATTATGTGAAATATATATATATATATATATTTACATTTTCACCAAAATATATATATTTTCTAAAATACCATGAATAAATCAAATTCAATTATTTTTAAAATCATAATTTTATATTCACGATATAATATGTATATATTTTCTAAAATATCACGTTTTTTCGAACAATAATATTTTAAATTTTAGAAGACAAAATGGCAGTACTAGTAACAACAGGTACTTCGATTTATTTAAGGAAATAATTTGATAATTTGGTAAGTTACCACGGAATCATGTGTAATTATTGAAAATTATGAGAAATGTTTATAAGTTGTGGTATTAGCAGAGAGGGGTAATGATTGATACAAAAAAATGGTAACAGTGAGTTACAATTTGCTATAATTATAATTAATCTGCTGGTATTATTTAAAAAAAAAAAGACAATAAAGACAAAGTGTTTTAGAGTAAGGTATCCCTTATTTGTTTGTGGATTGGAATGGGTATTTATTTGTAGGTTTAGAAAGAAAGAAAGAAAAAGAGTAGAATAGAGTAGAGTGAAGAGCAGAGAGAAGAAGAAAGAAGTGATAAAAGGGTGACAGAGCAGAGAAAGGATTCCTCAGAAGTTAGAACCTCAAAACGTCAGTCACATATCCAACAAAGTACAAAACTCCACGTTTTGCTTTCGACTATCATAATCAAACTTGCCTTTTAAGCTCCTCACAGGTAACTCTATCTCTTTTTCAATTTTTTAACAACCCCAATGCAAATGCTCCAAAATCACAGTGCTCAATATCTGCAAATTTAACACTCCTATAAATGCCTGTGGAGCCTACTTCCATTCACACCATACCCTACTCAGATCCCATCTTTGGTCCCATTGCCTTCTTCTTCTTCTTCCATTTTCTCTCACTCTTCCACACTCTCATATACAATAAAATACTACTTCTCCACCCAAAGCAAATGTCTTGTAAAGGTTGAAGAAAGTCATACAAATAATGATAATGGACAGAGTGTGAAAGGGCCAAGTTGAGAGAGTCAGAGACAGGTTTTAGTTATATATATGTATATACTTACAAAACAGCGTGTTTATCAAAAAACAGCTAGAGTTTCTGAACCCCCAGAAGACTTGTTCTCTTCCCTTCTCAGAAAAAAAGGTACAGTTTTTGCCTTCATTTTCAACGACTATGTCCTTTTCCCTCTTTTCTGTGAGGTGTCTCCCAAATACTCTCAGCTCATCCAAACGTCTCAGTCTCACCGCTTAATTTCCAAGCCTTTTGGCCTTTCACTCAATAGTTGTGTGCCAGTGGACGCGTTAATGATAGCTATGTTGAATAGTATGTACTGTATCTATTTATGCAATGTTGGGGTCATCATGTGTTTCCTGGTGGTTTTCTTCAGTTAGTTATTTCACTGTTGCTGTACTTGCAAACTCGGCTCCTTCTAAGTTTTAATCGTTGTGACCTTCCTCGTATATTCAGTGAAACGAGATTGATTTGGTTGGAGGCGAAATACAGAATCTACCGGAGAGTGTTTCTGTTTGGTATCCTTGTAAGTACTCAGATCTGAATCCCAATGCAGTTTTATGATTCTCTCAATTCTCTCTCCGAGATGGGGTTATGATTGTATTTTTTTCTGATATGGTGCCTTCTTCTCTGCTTTTGAATTTGGTTATTGAATTAACGAGACACCAATCCTCTGCATCAAATGATTGTATTCCCCAAGCAGATACCGTTTTTTGGGATGCATTCACTGTTCGGAATCAATCTCTTTCTGTAAAGTTTTACCTCCCTTCCCCACCAAAATTACCTTCTTTTTAAGTTGATTCTCGTGGTGCCTAGTAATGATTTTTGCTGTTTTTTTGTAATTCTTTGGGTAAAGTGTTACCTATCATGTAAAAATAGAGATGTATATAACTCAGATGGTGATGCTCTATTACCATATTTTTATGTTGTTTTTTTATTTCAGCACTTGCATGAACCTAACAATATAGAACATTCAGTTTGGCTACATTTGTGCAATTGTGACTGACTTGGACATCGTCATGCGAACTTCAGATAAAAATTGTGTGGTTGCGTGCATGGGATTTGGTATCTTGCATAACTGGGAATCCTACAAGTACAGGCATGGACATTCAGGAAGAAAGCCCCGTATTTGGTTCCTTGACAGCCATGACTACAAGGAATATGTCATCATCATCTTCCGTTTTCTTTTCAGCAAATCAGTCACCTTTTTTCTCTCCCAGATCACCATCATCATGTCAATTATCACACTCGGCCAGGCTTGATACTCAAAGTAACACAGTTCATTTAGGTCTGGCTCCCTCAACCACCACTTTAGAGATTCCAGAACCAAATTCAACAGTAAATGTTAGATGCAATTTCTCAGATGTATCTGCATCTCCAGCTGGATGCAATTCAGGCGGTTTCGTGAAACTTGACCGTAAATCTTCCCCAGTTGGCGTCTCAAGTAGCAGCATATCTAGTTACTCGAATTGCCATGAAGATGGTTATTCTGGACAGAAAGAAAGGCGAATTAAGAAAGACAGAAAGCATAGAACATCCTCAACTCCAGGTTCCACGTCATTTTCTTCTTATAGGCTGAGGAGTTGTGATGTTTTCATAGGGCTGCATGGAAGCAAACCCCCTTTATTACGATTTGCTAAATGGCTGTGTGCTGAGTTGGAAATTCAAGGCATCAGTTGCTTTGTTTCGGACAGGGCTCGAAGTAGGAGCTCCCGCAAACTTGGCATTGCCGAGAGAGCTATGGATGCTGCTTCTTTTGGGATAGTAATTATAACAAAGAAGTCTTTCAAGAACCAATACACTATTGAGGAACTGAATTTTTTCTGTAGGAAGAAGAATCTGATCCCTATATTCTTTGATTTGAATCCAGCTGATTGTCTTGTCAGGGATATAATTGAAAAGAGGGGTGAGCTGTGGGAAAAACACGGAGGGGAACTTTGGCTTTCGTATGAAGGGTTGGAACAAGAGTGGAAAGATGCCGTGCATGGCCTATCTCGGGTTGATGAGTGCAAATTGGAAGCTCAGGATGGCAACTGGAGAGATTGCATATTGAGGGCTGTCACATTGATAGCAACGAGGTTAGGAAGGAGAAGTGTTGCAGAACGTGTGGCAAAGTGGAGAGAAAAAGTCGAAAAAGAGGAGTTTCCTTTCATTAGAAACGAGAATTTTATAGGCAGAAAGAAAGAGCTTTCTCAGTTAGAATTTATACTTTTTGGTGATGTCACAGGAGATGCAGAACAAGACTATATTGAACTTAAGGCCAGACCCAGAAGAAAGAGTGTGAGAATTGGTTGGGGCAAGAGCAACATGATAGATGAAAGATGGAACGACAGAAGGAAGGAAAAAGAACCAGTTGTCTGGAAGGAGTCAGAAAAAGAAATTGAAATGCAAGGTATTGAATTTTCTAACAGGCACAACCATCCGAGGCTCAAGCGGGGAAAGTATTCTAAGAGGAAAAACGGAATGAAGATTTTGTATGGGAAAGGGGTTGCTTGTGTTTCTGGGGATTCAGGAATTGGAAAAACGGAACTTATTCTTGAATTTGCTTACAGATTTCATCAGAGATACAAGATGGTTTTATGGATAGGAGGGGAGAGCAGATACATCAGGCAAAATTATCTAAATATCAGATCATTTTTAGAAGTTGATGTGGGAGTTGAGAATAGTTTGGACAAAACAAAAATAAGAAGCTTTGAAGAGCAGGAAGTGGCTGCAATTTCTAGAGTTCGCAAAGAACTGATGAGAAACATTCCATATCTTGTGATCATTGATAACTTGGAAAGTGAAAAAGATTGGTGGGATCACAAACTTGTGATGGATCTTCTCCCTCGTTTTGGGGTAGAGACCCATGTAATTGTATCAACACGCCTTCCTCGGATCATGAACCTGGAACCATTGAAACTTTCATACTTATCTGGAGTTGAGGCAATGTCTTTAATGGTAGGTAGTAGTAAGGAGTATTCGGTGGCGGAGGTTGATGCCCTGAGAAGTATTGAGGAGAAAGTTGGAAGGTTAACTCTTGGCCTTGCCATTATCAGTGCAATTTTGTCGGAACTACCCATAACACCAAGCAGGCTCCTAGATACCATAAACAGAATGCCTTTGAAGGAGATGCCATGGAGTGGTAAAGAAGCTCTCTCGTTCACGAAAAACGCTTTCCTTCTTCAACTCTTTGACGTTTGTTTCTCCATATTTGATCATGCGGATGGTCCAAGAAGCTTGGCCACCAGAATGGTGCTGGTAAGTGGATGGTTTGCACCTGGTGCTATTCCGATTTCCCTACTTGCACTTGCTGCTGAAAAGGTACCAGAAAGATGTCAAGGAAAGTGTTTCTGGAGAAAAATGCTTCAACTATTATCATGTGGATTCCCATCCTCCTACGCTAAAAAACCAGAATTAGAAGCATCCTCTTTATTGCTGAGGTTTAATATTGCAAGAAATAGTACCAAGCAAGGCTATATCCATATCAATGAAGTGTTCAAACTGTACGCTCGAAAAAGAGAAAATACTGGAGCTGCACAAGCAATGATTCAAGCTATCATGAGTCACGGGTCAATATCACAAAACCTGGATCATTTATGGGCTGCATGTTTTCTGCTGTTTGGATTTGGTCACGATCCTGTGGTGGTTGAGCTGAAGGTGTCCGAGCTTTTGTATCTTGTGAAAAGAGTGGTTCTGCCTCTTGCAATTCACACATTCATTACATATTCTCGATGCAGTGCTGCTCTTGAGCTTCTGCGTCTGTGCACCAATGCATTGGAAGCTGCAGACCAAGCATTTGTTACTCCGGTTGACAAGTGGTTCGACAAATCACTTTGCTGGAGATCCATCCAGACTAATGCTCAGTTGAATCCATGCCTTTGGCAAGAGTTAGCATTGACTAGAGCCACTGTTCTCGAGACCAGGGCCAAGCTAATGCTGAGAGGTGCTCAGTTTGACGTTGCGGATGATCTAATCCGGAAGGCTGTTTTCATTAGGACTTCAATTTGTGGTGAAGATCACCCAGATACAGTATCAGCTCGTGAAACGTTGAGCAAACTTACCAGGCTTAACGCAAATGTCCAAATTCACACTTAGACTTAGATTTTGTATCTTTGTAAGGAAACTCTAGAATCATACACAAGATTTCTAATAAAAATTCTGCATACTATTTCGTTGTTCTCTCTACGTTATTTTTAAAAGAGCTCAAACTAAATTCCTTCCATTTTAAAAACTGTTCCTTTTTGTTTATCTTGACATACATGTTTGAAATACGAATTACGGTATAAGTTGTCTAACATCATGGTTATGAGTAATCATTAAATTTATGAATAACTGGAACTACTGTTGTACTTGCTTCTGCTATAAGGTGAGTTGATTCAATTTGAGGGTGATCCTTGGTGCAACAAAAGAGTTCCCCCTCCTTCTTCGTTTATTTTTTGAGGCAAACCGTGCATTGGTGTTAGTAACTAATGAAACATCGGGAACATTAAAACAGAATGTGAAACGTATATGTTTGCCATCACGATACTTTGTACTCACAAATATCAACGAAAGTTGTTTTCAAGGTTTCAGACTATTTTTGTTAGCACCGTCTGTATCCAATGTATCTGTCATTGTTTAAAGTCCCCATAGAAGTCTGGATAAATTCTATATAAATAGATATAAGAAAAAGAATACGAAGATAAAATGCATTTAGTTAGATGAGATTGTTAACCATCGTTAATGTGAAGATGTAAAAAGAATAGAAAGGAAAAATAGAAACAAGTTTTGCCCTCACGCAGGATCGAACTACGGACCTTCAGTTTACAAGACTGACGCTCTACCACTGAGCTATAAGGGCTCCCTGATATCATTACTAAACAAAAGCTTTTAATTATAAGTTATGTTGTCAAATATTTGATAAAAATTTCAATTATAAGTTGTTATCAGAAATTCTGCTATTCACAAATTGACTTCAAATGGCAAATAAAAGAACAGTGAAAAGAAATGAATTTTGCTACTGCTACTATTCGGCTGTGATCATTGTGCATTTGCTTTCTTAACGTAAGGTATAGTGAAATAAAAACGAACAAAATAACTATCGACTTTGTAATGTTAGGGACTCTACATTATAGGGAAAGTGCATTTGAATTTAACTAAGTAATTGTCAGTCTTTAAATTTTCTGCTGAGAGTTGACAACACAACACGTTCTGCATTATAAGAAACATAAGCACTTTTGTTTCAAAAAATGTCAAGACAAACGATCATGACTAAGATGACAAACTTGATTACACACAGGACAAACTCTCTTTACTGACCATATAGGAATGCATCAACCATAAAAATGATTGTGACCATTCTAGAATTTTGGCTTCTTCGCATCATAACCTGAGGATAAAAATGATGAAAATACGTCAACTAATAACGTTAATTCCCAAGAAAATAAGATAACTGGCACGGCGTGATAGAACTTAGTTAATGCATAAAGCCAAAGAAGTAGAATAAGGAAGCTGTGGCAACATCACCATCATAACAAATTGTGCCTGTATCCTCCTCTTCCTCTGAATTGGAAGATTCTCCCAACTTTGTAAACACAACTTCCGAATTCTTCTGCCCGTCTAACCGAGCTGAGGTCCAAGGATTCTTATTAACTATTTCTGAGACTTCAGGTGGAGTTTGAGGCCTAAAGGACTTTTGAAACGGACTGCGAGAGAAGGAAGGGTCATTGTAGAAGTAACGACGCTTGAATACTCTTGGCTTCTGCAGAGGGAACATGCATCAAACGAATCAATGCTATTGACAACATAATTATCAGAATAATCAAACATATTTAATTGTTACAATCGCAACAACAGTTCAGTTTATATGTCACCAAAGCTCCTTAAATCTGACTCAAAGCTGAAGTCGATCAAGAATCCCTACCCATATTTACCGCACAAAATTTAAAAACAATCCTGGCATTGGAGAAAGGAAGAACTGATAAAACAAAAAGATAGGAAAGAAAGAAAAAACAAACAAAGAAGATGTTAAAAAAACGTAGAATAGTATGGTAAAAACAAACAAACACCAGTGTAATTTGATGGAAATTATTGGTATTAATTTGAAGCAAAAAAATGAAATCGGAATAGTATGGTAGAGGGTCTGTTTCATAATTTCTAGAAAGCTTAATTTCACTCAATTCGTATTGGCCGCGCCAGAAGACATTTTACCCTTTCCTGCTCCAGCAAATGGTCGTAAACGCGACTACTTTGAAGATGAATATATTTCCAAGATCCGTGAATTTAATAGATAGAAAACTGAGTTAATTTGGGGAAAAGGTACAGTTGAACATCTTCTAACACTAAACACCTTCTTTATATATATATCGGTCATATAATCTAGATCACGGTATAGACACGTATATGCATAAGAATGTTTCAAGGGCGAGAGAGGAATAGAATTATTAATCTTGATCTTGTTCAGGCTTGTTTTATTATAAATCTGTATTCATATGATAAAATTATCAAAACTAGCTCATCTTAAACTTGATAGTCTCGCTAGTTTTTACTGGTTGAGGAAGAATGATTATTTTTCAAATAAGTAAAAGAAAAAAGTAATGCATGCGCAAGAACAAACTCACGGGGGTGTGTCTAGGAGGCGGCGGTGGCCGTGGTGGCAACGGTGGGCGTGATGACCGTGGTCGTGGTGGCAACGGTGGGCGTGATGACCGTGGTCGTGGCGGCGGTGGCTGCGGCGGTGGAGCGCTGGATTCATCTGGGTCTTCGGGATAACCGCTCATTTTCTTTGATCCTCGGTGTTAAAAAATAAAAGTTAGAACAGTTGCTTGCTGCGTCATTTAGCCAAATTCATTCAGTTTACAAGAACAACCTTTCAGTAATAACATCATCCAAGAAGATTACCCACAAACAGAATTAAAAGAACGGTGAAGTGATGAATAAAGACAAAGAAGTTTGATGAATACCAATTAACGAACTAAAAATAGATAACTGTGAAAAGAAGCAAATGGCGCGCAACGAAATCAAAGATAGTGAGAAAGAACCAGCTGAGACAGAGACGAGTGAAGTGAAACTGTCTTTAAAGATGAACACACAAATAAAGAATCAAACTGCTTCAGTTAAGCTTTTCGCGCGCAATAGTTTTTCACGCATGATATCAATGAACGTTATGTGGCCCAGCCCACATGAGTATTGGGCTACCAAATGAGTATTTCTAGGTTTTTATTTATCTTGGGCCTTCTATTTCTTAAAAAAAAAAAATATGTAACTTTAAGCCCTACAAGTGTTATGCTTAACCTGTAACGAAGTTGTGTTGAAGTGAGTAGTTATATATGGAATTTGATTTACACAGTATGGAAGAAATTTTGGTAGTGGAGTTAATTGAAAGCAAAGAAAAAACGCACTGAGACATCACGAAGTGTGTCGCTATCAGATATTTGGTGAGAGTTGAGAAAAAGGCCATAAGAAGTGATGGGAATTATAATTAGTTGTGGATACTATGAACGTTATTAGTGAGGAAGCTGCATGCGAAGACCTTGGAAATTGAGTCTTGGAATATTCTCATTGCTTTTACCTTTAACGTAGGCAAATTGAATTTGATTATGTACAATGAATTCCACACTAAACAAAAACACCCACAAAACCTTTGCCAAAAACAGCTTACCTTGCATTTGTGGAAGTGCTCCCTTTCTTTTTCTACCATTCTCATCATTCATTCCAAAATGTCAAACCTTCAAACACACATGTTACAATCTAATCATTACAAAGTATTCTACCAACAAAAGTACGATATTTAAGTTAAATATCCTCTGGATTGTGAACAAGAGAAAGAAAAGAAAAGTGGAAGGCTAATTAACTTCTAACCTAAGGAAAATACGTAAGTATGCTAAAAAATTCAAATACATTTCTGTGCAAGTTATTAAGAAGTGTTTGATGAGAATCTTCGTGGATTCTTCAGCCATTGGCAGAGACAAAAGTTGTATCGTGAATAGTACAGAACCTCTTTTTTTTTTTAATGCTCTTGGGTGCTCCATCGTGTGCAGAACACAGAAGACATTTCCTTTCTCATTGATTATCGATAATCAAATCGGCAGAAAAATATTCTTAAGGAGTAATTGCGAATCGAAAGGCTTTTTGTTTGACAGAAGGACACATCCAATGAATAACTTTCCGAAGCACTCATTTTCTCTTTTCGTCTGAAAAATTCTATCTGTTGGGTCTCTCTGGAAAGAGGCAAGGTTCAAAATAATAAACTTTTTCTCTTATATAATCCATGCTTCTGCATTCATAGGTGTTAGAAGTAGTTTTCATCATTCATTTTTGTTACGCTGTGATGGTCAAAAGTGGGGTGTTTCGAATCGTTTTAGGTTCTCATCATCAATTTTATCACCATTCTCCCTCTAAATAGCAAGTGAGGGCGATTCCCATTTTTTTTTTATCAATAATAGTGATTTGTCATAAACTTTTTTTAATTTTAACGATTCCATGAAAAAAAATATTAACATTTAGTTGTCACTAATTATATTCAGGAGTTTTAAACCTGTCGCTGTTAGATTCCTGAGTTTTAACTTCACAGTCACTTGACATAATTACGCATGTATCCCAAAATAAAAAGAAGAGTAAATAAAGAAATAAGGGGAGCTAAAAAATTATAATTTTATTTTATTAAAGTAGTTTATGTATGTATTTTTCATTTTTACTTTCATTATTTTAAAAGTATTTTTATTATTTCTTATAATATTTTACTGTGGGAACTAGCTAATTTACCTCAAATAAAAATAGGACTAAACAAATCCATCTTCTTGGTGCCATTAGGAACATTGTTCCACTCATATCGAAGTGACACAGTCAATCCATTTTATTATTCAATTGAATAATTACCCATCAATGTTATTTCTATTTAAAGCATCTTTTATCTAATTAAGAAAACAAAAATTCAAATTAACTCAAAATTATAAGCAGTAAACAGCTAAACAAAAATATATATTATATAAAGTTTCATGTCAATATACATACCAAGAAAATCATTGAAATTAAATAATGATCAATTTATATATAAATTTAAGAATCATAAATTATTGATAAATGAAATAATTTAAAAAAATTATAAGTGATCTTCTATTAATAACTAAAATAATTTATATTCAAGGTAATTAATATTAGTTATTGAAAGTTTTAACTATTAAAAAAATTAGTTTCTAGTTAAAAAATTGACCTCTAAATTAATTTTTAAACATGATTTTGGTCAATAAAATGGGTCAAGAAATTTTTTTTTTTGGCGACATTCTTACAGAATTTTATATTTATTGTCTAAGTTTTAGTAAATGTTTTCCAATTAAATTAATCAACAGTTATTTGTGTAAAAAAAAATAATTCAATGAATTAATTACACAGAACTCATTTTCTTCAACCGATTACTTCGAGCTAAAAACTTTTCTATTATTTAATTATTAAAATGTAGAAAAAGATGCCAAAATTGAAGAGGACTATGAAAATGGATATTATCTGAGAAAGATCAGAAGCATCTCTTTGTACTGACTGACACCTCATTATTTAACAAGAGAATCTGTAAAAGCAGTCATGTCCTGGTATCTGCTTGTCTGATCATATATCTTCAAGGTTCTATTTATTTTTATTTCCGTATGCAATACTTTTATATTTCATAAATTGAATAGTCGAATATTTTTAACAAAAAATTAGTTAAATACAAATATTGGTAATATGATATTTAGAATGGTTGTAATATTAAAATACTGCATGACTGTGTTGTATTTAAAATTAGAAGACTTCACTTTGTAGAAGATATATTAGATTATTAGCAATGAAGTTCCATTACAGACCGACAGGGTTGAAAAATAAAATTGATGTTAAGAAACTGGAGGCCCATGTTTTTTTGTTGAGATTTATTGTTGTTGTGTTAAATATAATGATGATGGGCAATGATTTGACAGCATAAAAATGTTTAGACATAAACTACTGAATAACCGTCCTTTATCCTTGGAATTTATTTGACCAGTATCTGATTGGAAAAGAGAAATCCCACTTCACAAAACACACTATATTTGCCACTTCAATACAAAACGAATCATTACTTGAAGTGGATGTTTCTTTTTTCTTTTGGCGCCCCCTAACACTCACCTATTATTAAACCTTCTCCTGCTAGACCATATCATACATATACTTTCCTACCTCCACAACAAATCAAATTACTAAACACAATATTATAATACTAATCTTATGTTACGTCCAAAAATTTCAAACTCATTCAGTTAAGATCTAAAATCTTAATTTATCGACATGACTTCTCTCTGTATATAACAATTCTAACAAATTTGAAGTCATTATTAATATAATTATGTATTTTAATTTTCGGTTAAATATGTTTTTATTTCTTATATTTTTTTATCTTTTAAGTGAAAATTGAAATTAGTCTTTTTTAAAAATTTTGAACTAATTTAGTCCCTCAACCCTGTAAACACATGGATTTAGTCCTTTTAATCAAATTTTATGAAGTTTATTTAACTCAAACACAATTCATTATAGTATTTTAATTTATTTACACCAATTGGCACATGTTCATATTAACTAAGAAATGCGTTTGAAACGTCAAATAAACTTAAAAAATAATTGTCTAAAGGACTAAATCTACGCATTTATAAAAATAAAGAAAAAATAAAAGACTAAATTTATTCAAGATTTCCAAAAGAGACTAAATCTAATTTTCACGATAAATTAAAAAAACCAAAAACATATTTAACCCTTTAAAGGTGTTTAACAATGTGTAGTATTGTTTGCAATAATTCTCTTATAAAAGCTCGTCGTAAGATATTTTTCTTACATGTTTTTAGTTATTAAATTTAAACGCGATACTAAAAATATTTATTTTTTATACAATTTGATTTTAATTTTTTTTAAATAAATAAATATAATACTTTTAATTCGTGTAAAAAAAACGTATTAAACGGTTTCTCATATCATATTTTAAACTAATTACTGACATTTTTTACCTTAAAATTTAATATAAAACACTATTTAATATATAAAATGAAATTAATATTGTTAGGTTAAAATAATTTATTCATATTTAAAATCTAAGACAAAAACAAAGTTTAATTTTAAATCTAAATTTAAAAACTAAAAACATATTTAATTCACACTTAACTTCAGATTATAAGAAAAACAGTAACTCTAAATCAGAGACTAAACATATTTAATCCACGCTTAAGTTCAGATTATAAGAGAAAAATCAGAGTTCGTGAGTCTGTGCATATTTTGTACTCAAACATCGCTTATCGTTGAATATGATACATGGTTATATACAATGAACAAATGGAAACCAAGAACAGAAAGGAGAAATCAAAATGAAATAGAATTAACCCAAAAAAAACCTCTAACTACCCAACTTACATTTGACTTCCATGCCATATCTTATGCTCTAAATATACAGACTTTATTCATAAACATGAATTGAAAAAGCCTTTTGTAATCTTTCCTTTGCTTACAAAAGGCTGTTTTGTTTCCTTCTCATTGGTATCATAAAAAGGGTCTTCCAAAAAAGATGCTTCTGTGAAGACTCTCTGCAAATTCTTCTGCTTCCCTCTAACCCATCACCTCCTCGTTTAATCCTTCAATGAACTCAACCTGCATAAAAATATACGCAGACACGAACTTTAACTTATTACAAACATGACAATGTGTTATTGATCGAGATAACGTTAATTAATAAATAATATTTACCCAGAATTCGTCTTCATATTCTTCTGTTGTTGAAGTTGAAGAAAGTGCTTTCGGAATCTCGCTGATCTCGTCGTTGCGAGCGAATCTGCCACGTATGCGGGTTCGATTGTCGGCTAGCGTCTTTCGGCATGCATACTGGTTTTGGTTGGTACCACAATCAAAAACAACACATTCACACCCTTTTCTTTTTTCAATTCTATTCTTTATCATTTTCTTCTCTTAATCATGCATTCGTATATATTTCCCTCTAAATTCTTCGTATCTTTCATAAACTAATACACCATTCTCATTCTTGTCTTTCAATTATTGCCACTAATCCAATAGTCAAATACACGTCAAAATCAAAATTAAACAAACAAACACTACTGTCTTCTTTACCTTGATAATCTTGTTGAACTTCCTCCGGCTTCTCTTCGCTCTATATCTAGAGATTTTTTCTTTTCTTTCTTCGGCACTGTAACGCCCCACTTTGAAGTACGCTTCCTCCAACAAGGGACTCTCCACTTGAGAAGACATATCTGTTGCTTTCGTGTTCTGAATAGAAACTAAAACGAAGTTCAATAAAAATAAAATAAACAATTTCTATTTGCTGTCTTGGTAATTAACCTTCGAAAGATAATCATGGCGATTAGTACTACATTAAAAACAAAGTTAATAAAGTTAAGAACTGGGTTTGTTATACTGAACCTGTAAATCTCCAGTACTGCACACCCTCCTCATTTGTCCAGTGAAGAAACTGTTTTCGGGGGAAATCAGAGGATGCAAATGAAAATTTGGGGAGTCCATGAGAGTGTCAGGGTGAGGTTCAAAGGGGAAACCTGGCTTTCCACCGAAAGAGTTACAGCTGAAGCTCCTTTGTATAACCTTTGATGCAGTGTCAGAAGCGTGAAAAGTTTGAGAAAGAAAGTGGTGATTGCTGGAGTAATCCACACCCATTTGGCACTCCTCGCTTGTCACTTCGGAGCCATGCAAAGCAGAGAAATTTCTAAACTCAGACTTTATATATGAGCCATTTGACAGAGGGTGCGCCGGGTTAGCATGAGAGAGGCTCTGGTTTTGCTGAGGAGAAAAAGAGAAGAAAGAAGGGTGAAGAGAGTTGGTGAAATTCCCCTGAGCCACATCATGAACTGGAGAGGCAGTGAGGAAAGGGAAGGAATAAGGGTTGTCAGAGAAAAACATAAGATTTCCATCTGCATCGTAGGAGACCATGTTGTCTGTGTCTGAATGTCTGGGGAAAGGAATGTCAAAAGTATAGAGATCGGAAGACATTGAAATTAACACTATTCTACTGTGAGTCCTCTACAACTGAAGGAAAGTTCTAGTTTCCTTTGAGTCAATGAGAAAACGAAAGTGACAAAGTTTTTGTGTTTGCTTATGTGAAGCCGCAAAGCTAATGGAGGGCCTGCAGCAACAACACAATTCCAAATTCATTACCAATTCTTCTTTCTCTCTCTCTCTCTCTCTCTCTCTCTCTCTCTCTCTCTCTCTCTCTCTCTAATGGCATGACACAGAAAGAGACATTGAGTGCGTGCGTGTGAATCCATGCTTCTCCTTGTTACTTCCCTATAAAAGTATGTCATTTTCTCTCAATGTTTCTTTCCCTTATAATTTTTTCAGCTAAAGAAATATTACTGTTTAAAAGTAATTGTTTTTGTTAGATTATTTTAGAAATATGTTCATTACAGATAAATAATTAATTCTTTCAAGTAAAGGAAATAAACTACAAATTATATTTATTTTCTTATGTGGTAATTTAATTTTATAAGAAAATAAAATTGTTTTGTGTTAAAATATGTCTTTATACAAAATTTTGATTCCTTCAAAATGCATAATTTAAATATTTCTCTTTAAAAATTATGATTCGAAATTTTTATATTTGTGTCTCTTTATGTTATATTCATTTATTGATGTGTTTTCAGTTCAGTTAAAACTCAATAGTTAATCTGCTGAAATAATTATGAAAAGAATAATATTATAGTCGAAGTCAAGTAATTTCTTTTTTAACTCTTAATTGATATATATCTTAATAAAATCTATTTGATGATTAGTTTTCTCCAACATTGATAAAAGAAGCGATCATCTATTTAAATTTGTTTTATTTGTTTAAATTTTTTGAATCTTATCCAAACGCACGCTTATTCTAGTTGTAGATAATAATTTGAAGTAAAATGTTTATGGATATATTCATTTGAGAATTCGTTTAAAGTATGTCAACTTTATAAAGGAAAATGATATTTTAACTTTTTTTACTTAATTTTAACTCAGTATTTTAATTATTATTAGATTATTTATTTTGATTCTTTTTAGTGATATGATGTAATGTAATGATTTAATGATAATTGAAATAGTAGGTTAAAAGTGGATAAAAAAAATGGATTAAAGTATTATTTTTTTTTTGATAAAATAGATTCATGATAATGTACTTTTTTAAGTAGTTAGTAAATTTTGTTGTTTTTTTTTTTAAATTCAGGTAAATTTCACAACAATCCAACTTTAAAAGATTCTTTTATATTTGAACTTTAAAAAATTATTTCCAAAGGAAGGAGGAAGTCATTGACTTTCAGGAAAAAGGACGTGTGTTGATGAGTTGTGTGAGAACAAGCCAAGTCTTAAACTCTGAAGTGTGAAAAGAATAATATGAAAAACCAATGGTTACTAAAAAAATAAATATATTAAAATGTTTTTTTTATATAATTGGATGGCTCTATTTTCTTAAAATCAAACCTAAAACTTAAATAAAAATTATTTAACTTATAATTAATAGAAGGTCCAAACCAATATGGTTTTTCCTCTTTATTTTTATTCAGATCCAATGAACAAAAAAACCTAGAAAACAGATTATTTATTCCACTCTTGAAGATTTTATTTAATAGGAAAAACATTTGATAATACGCGGAAAAAAATGTTAAATATTATATTTAAACTATTTTTTATAGCGGAAGCAGTCATTTCCAATCATTGATATACGACTTAAAGGCAACGTTAACAGAACCTTAAACTTAATTAACCACAAAAATACTTAGTGGTTGGGCCCAACCCAACTACCCAACTTAGTGTTTTTAATTCTTATTGTGAACTTATGTGGTTAAATCCTTTCAAAATTTTTTATCAAAATATTTTTCAATGAACCTTAAGCGGCGTTTCCTTTTTTATCGTTTTCACATTTTTCTATTTAAATTTTTTGAAATGGAAAGTGATCCAGATATAAAATAAGTTTTAATGCCATCTTAGAGTATTTCTTTAAACTCAATTTAAGTCTATAAAGTTTATTTATGGTTTTAATGTTGTCTCTTATCTATATATGTCATCAACAGAAAAAAATATAAATTTTTCTTTAGATTCTCCTTCAGATTCTCTTATTCGCTAGGATTCAAGGACTGGGCTTTATTTACTTGTAGAAAGGTACAACTATACGTATGCTAATTTTTTTAAAAATTTAAAACATCATGGTATTTTCTTTCAGGAAAATTTGATGTTAAATAAAATTAAAAAAATGTATTGACAATGGTAATCTTTAAAAAACCTGGTTAAAGTGTTTTTCTTCATAAAACATGTGTGTTTTGTGTTGCACTAAAGCTTACTCTATGGGTTTTCTTCTATTACGACAGGTATAAGAAGTCAACTTAGAAGTCAAGAATGAGCCAATTGGTAATCAGTTCGAAAGTTAAAACAAAATCATGGTAGCATTGTTTTTAACGTTGAAACATTCATAGGAAGACTTGTTCTCTGTTGTGTAGTGTTGGGTCTTTGTTTCTTATTTATTGTGGTTGGTTGGACTAGGTTGATGATCAGTGAGGTGAGGTGAGGTGAGGTGAAGCAGAGGAAGGAAATGGCATCGCAGCAGCATATCGAGAAGATGCAGCTTCGCCAGAACTTCCGCAATTTCTGGCACACTGATCTATTCACTACCATTCAAGCTGACACTCCTTGTAAGTTTTATCTTTCACCCACATATTCACAAACACATCATATGCACTACTCACATATTCTTTCTCCATATATGCAGATTGTTGCTTTGCTCTCTGGTGGTAAGTTCTCTTCCAAATGCTTCCAATTTTTCAGTCATGGGTCAACGTTGACTTGTGTTCATCAAATTTCCGCTCTTTTGGATCCTATTTTTCCCCAGTTCCTTGCTGGTTGAATCACAATTATAGTTCTTCTTAGTGTAACTATTTGATGTGTGGGGGTAATCTAATTTTCATTTGTCCCATTATAGTGCACCGTGTGTATCATATCTGCTGCGTAAACGAGCTCTTTATGATGATATGTCAAGGTAATAGTTTATTCAGTTTAAGTTTCCCTAACTTTTCAATCTGGACTATGTAATTTCATGGTTTTCTTTTGTTGGCTCCAGATACACATGTTGTGCTGGTTACATGCCCTGCAGTGGTCGCTGTGGAGAAAGCAGATACCCTGAACTCTGCCTCGCTACGGAGGTATATTATATATACCATTCTTCACATCTCTTGCTTCCTTGTGAAAAAAAAAACGACATCTGAATTAGTATGCCTCGGAATGAATAATGATTTTTTTGTTGTTGTCAGAAATCTGATTGATGAATTAAGAATGCCTTCTTTTTCTATTGCTATGCCAATTAAGGTCAATCTCCTTTTGTTTTGCAACTTCCTTGACTTGGTCAACGTTGAATCCATGGCTGGATAAATAGTCATGAATAAATAGTCAACTGGGCTTAACCTGTAATTACCCTCTTTATTTCACAGTAGTACAAGTGAGATTAATCCTTGCGGAAAAAATCTATAAAACAAAATCTTAACTTATAATTAACTATAATGCATTTATATTTTACCTTTCTCCTTACTGGGTTGTTTGGTCTCTAAGTCACACTCTACATGTATTTTCTGTGCTTATTTTACAAGGCTTTTTTCTGCTGCATTATACATGTATTCTCTCATTCACTTTTCAGGTTGTGTGCTGTTTTGGAAATTCAGTGGCTTCAACTCGGTTTCTGTTACAAGATGAATTTAACATTCAAACTACGCAATGTGATAATTGCATCATTGTATAATCTCTCTGCCTCTCTTTCACTCACACTAAAATATACTACGCACCGTGTCTCATTTATGATATTCTGTTAACTGATCTTGTAATTCATTCAGGGTTTCATGTTTTGCCTTCAACAACTAGCCTGCATATTTTCTATCATTGCTTTAATTGTGGGAAATAGTGAACTTCGAGAGGCTTCCCAAGTACTATCCTGCTTAGCTGACTTTGTCTACTGCACGTAAGACTTTGTTTATGCAGCCTTTGTCTCCACTTTGATTGTGCAGTTTACAGCGAAATTTATTAATTTGTGCGTTTGTTTTGTAATGTTGTAGGGTGTGTGCCTGTATGCAGGTAAAATTGACATCTCTTACTCAGAAATTGTTAATAATTTAGTTGTAAGTGTTTAGAGATGACAGCATAAATGGGAATTTAATTGCAGACTCAGCATAAGATTGAAATGGACAAGCGTGATGGAAAATTTGGTCCCCAACCAGTAATGGTCGCTCCCAGTGTTCAACAAATGTCACGTTTTGATCAGGCAGTCCCTCCTTTTGTTGGGTATGCTTCACATGCCTAAGAACGTAGTCCCTCCTTCTCCTTAAAACACTGCTTTATGGTTGGGTTGCATTTGCATCAACTTCTTATTCATGTCAACACCATACTTATACATGTTTTTGGTCAAATTAGTATCGTCAATTATTTGGTTGTTTCACTTGTACAAAACGATGGTATTATACTTTGTCTTCTGTGTATTACATTATGTTAATGTTGGAAATATTCTTATAAGATTGATTTAGCTTTAAAAGTCTATTTTTAATATGATATCAAAAGGCATGAGTTACAACACTCCTTAGTGTCTAATTCCAAGTTCAAAAACACTGCAAAATGCAAAATATAAATATAAAGTCTTCTCATTACATAAAAATAAATAAATTAAGCAATTCATATAAACGTAAAACTATTTTCTTAGAGATTTTATAGAAAGTAATTTTAAATTCACTTTTATATGGTTCACTAATTACTTATTAATAAAAATATACTTGTATTTTGTTTCCGGTGAACAGTGTCTTTCACTATCTTTTTACGTTTTTTTTTTCTTTCCGATATGAACTCGTCTTTTTTTTCTTGTTTAGAGGGTTTTACTTTTTAACTCGGTAATAGATACTTCAAAATAATGGTTTTATGTTATAATAAGAACAATTCTTAATTTTTTTAATATAGAAAAAGAATAACTACTACATAGTTTGTATGCTTTTAATAATAATAGATGTTTTTATTTTATTGATGTGTTGTAGAGACACCGATAAGTTTTTTTTTTTTGGGTTATTTTTATGCGGATATAGGTGAGGATATATTTTTCAGTTGGAGATATTCTTTTTATATTTGGAGATAACGAAATGCCTTGCTAAAAGTTTCTAAAAGGCTTTCTTTCGTAAATAACTGCTTCTTTTCTTCTGTGGTTAGTCCATTCGATTTTACCGATACCCGTAGATGATCAGCCCAGTAATGCAAGACCAAATATTTTATTTATTATTCAATCCTTTTAGCCGTAATTCACAATTTTACATAAATCTAAAAAACATATCTTATTAAAACGTTTAAATTCTTTTATATAAATAAAATAAAGTATCCTCTAGAATTTTTTAAACCTGTAAACTTATTCTTGCAAACTAGAAGCATGTCCTGGAATAACCTTTTGCCACCGTTAAAGATTATCGATGATATTCATTTTTACTCTTTTAGTTCACTAAATAATGAATGAACAAACTAAAAATTTAACCTATTATTATTCTTCAGACAAGCTCAATAGATGTTATTTTTGGATAGAAAAAACACGCATTACAGACAAAAAAGCTTGGAACTAAAAAGAGCTACAAATTAACTAGAGACAGTAAAAAGAGGATGTCGTATTTTATGTAATATGGTATGTTTATGTTCAAAATTAATGATGTGTTGGGTCGAAGAAGGTACAAGCTTTGTGTGACTTCCATGGAGGTAAAACTAAGTGATAAAGGAGCAGAGCAGTAGCAGTGTGATCCAGTTCTTGTACGCAACGATACATCAAAATCGGAATTCGTTAGCAATAAAAGGTCGCAAATCTAATAAAAATCTGGAAGGAAGAACAAAATCTAAATAATTAAAAGGGATATATGTAATATGTAATTAACAAGAGTTGTGAGGTTTGGATTTTGTTTGAAGTTGAGTATAATATATACAACAGAAACATGGCGAAGAAGGTTAACTAACTAACATCCATGCATCCGGAAATGTTGGAAAAAGAAGAAGAAGAAAAGTGATGCGTTCATTCATCGTTGTAATAGAATTGAGGGATTCCTGAAGCAGCCCAGAGTCTATCATTGAAAGCGGCTTGCATATGGTGGGGTATGAAGGGCGTCCGACAGAGGGGGCACGTTCTCTGATCGTAGCCCATCCAACGGTCCAGACAACCTCTGTGGAATATGTGGCGGCAGTTTGTCAGCCGTCTGATCTCGTCCTCTCCCTGGAACTCGTACAGACACACCGCGCAACTCTCCGCCGCCTCCACCTCCGCCCCCGCCATCTCCGAGAACTTGACGACGGGCAGGATTTCCCGGATGAGCACCGCCGACACGGACTGCAATTCCGGGAGGGTGTCCGGCCACGCAATGTCGGGTTCGAAGAAATCGTGGAAGCCCATGTAGCAGAGGAGGATGGTGAGGAGTTTTCTGATGAGGCCCAATAGGGATAGGAGGTGCAGAAGCAGTTTGGGTAGCAGCAACTCTGTGTACCCCACTGGAAATCCCATGTTTTTGATGGAGGAAGAAAGAAGTAGGAGGTGACAGTTTGGTTTTGATGGAGGCGTTAAATAGAAGGGGTGAGATTTTGATGTTGAAATACCGAAAATGGGGTTTGGTTTTGTTGAGAATGGCAGGGATGGAGCATGGGGATGAGATGAAATGGGACAATATTTTGATCATAAAGTAATGACCCCAAAAGCATGTACAGTACTACTGTGCTTTATGCTACCTTTAACTGCTGTCTTATTCGTTGCTTTCTCCTCTTTTTTTAATCTCTCTTTGTTCTACTCATTTCAGGCAACCAAATATTCTTATCGATTCTCTGCACCCGACTCTCTCCATTTCACGTTCTCCTGCTCCTCCCCACTCTCTCCTTCAACTCAAACAACTCCTAATTACTATCAACATTTTAGGCATCATACCACCTACATTCAATTTCCTCTCAACAAAACAACCGCCGAATCAATGAACAAATTATGCTATGGATAAGTTTTAAAAGAAGTCATATCCTGGTGTCAGCATTTGCATTTACTTATGAAACAACTAAGTTAGCCCATGAATTGACGTGTCATTAAATATCTCACAACTTATTTTATCACCAAATATCTCAGAGAATAACGTGTCCTCCAAAGCTATTATTGTGTATAAACAACTCCAGCTTCAATTAAATGTAGGCAAATGAATGAAAATTCAAACGTGATGAGGTGATGGTTTTGCTGGTAACTACTGTAAAAACCATGACTGGACCGGACCAGACCAGTAACAGGCTCACACTCCCATAATTTCAATAACAAACCTTGTTCATGATGACAACAAGATTTTCTCCGAAAACCTTGGAACGACGCCTTCTGTCTGTAATTTGTTTTGGGTATAACTGATGACTCAGAAACTCACTGATTGAATTGGGCGAAACATTGGATTGTGTTTTTGAGAGGAAAATTGCAAAGCTGAAAAGGTTCTTTCTTCTGTTGAAAACAAGGACTTGGATGGTATATAGTTATAGTTAAAATATCTTTTGGGCACATTAAGTTTGGTGTCAGAGTATGAGAGGACATGGGAGTTGTAATTAATTTCCAGATAAGATCATTAAACCATCTGAGTGTTTGACTACCGACTTTGATCCTCTGACAGATGAAATTTGTCATTACTTACTACTACTGCTATCTTCCTTTCCACTTGAGAAGAAAATGGGAGTTGAAGCAGGTGAAGAATGGGAAAAAGGAACAGAGGAATAACAGCATTTGACATGGTTTGAGACATGCCTCTTTCTCTTTCAAAAAAAATCATCCCTCCCTTTCTCTTTTTATTCAATCATTTACCATTTTTTCTTGTTTTTAGCAAAAAGGAAAGAACTCTGTCCCCAATCACTTTATCCTTTTCTTTAACTTGTAGTTGTAGCATCTTAAGTATCATAATGTGAGTTTGGACTTTGGCTTTTCCGGAGAACCACACGTCAGTGTACAACATCTAAGAACATTACTTTATTCAAACCCTTTGTTTGAAGACTATTCCAGAGTAGAGAGGACCATGAGGACGCACTACATACCCATTAACTATACCACTCCATGGATGAATGCATGACATGACATGTTTTTACATTAACCCCTGCTTTCAAATTAAAATTCTTGTCACACAATTATTGTATGCTAAAAAAATCTAAGCAAACTGATTCATCAATTGCATTAAAGAAAAGTTAAAAATTTGTGACATAAAAGAACAAGAAGAGTATGTACTAGAAGGCTAAAATAATAGTGACGAAAAATTAAGTTGAGGAGCAATATGAAAATAGCTTACCCCTATAGTAATAAATGGTAGGTTCCATGGGGGTCCATGACTTAGGCTTATTTCTGTATGCGTTTAAAGCATGTTTCAGAATTGCAAGTAGCGTTAATTTTAGGTACAAATAGATTGATGGCGAGTGAAGAAGTTCACTTGCCAGGAAAACCGGTGAACTCAACAATATTTACCTTCTTGCCATTTTCAATAACATAATTATATAATGGAAAATGGTATTTTTACCGTTAATTTTGACAATTTTCTCTAATAATCTTAGGTGATATCTTTTAAGTAGTTTTTATTTTTTTTATTTTCTCATTTTTAATATTTTAAAACTATTTAAAAGATGATATCTTATATTGTAAAAGAAAATTGTCAAAATTTAGTAATAAAAATATTATTTTCTTATAATTATTGTGACAAAAAATAGAAAAATAGAAGTGATTGGTGGCATAATGCAGGGGAGAGATATAATTGAGGGAGATGGGGAGATGAAGGAGGCAGAATGGGGTGGAAGGATCGGAAGGAGGAGAAGAGAAGAAGAGAGTGAGAGGAGGCAGGAGAGAGACAGAGAGACAGGCAATGGCATGAGCAACGCCAAACACTCCCTATTTCTAATCTCCTCTGACATCCTGTCTGATGCAGCCAAGACACTATTGGGCCACATTCATTGTTCCTCACTGCCAAAAATTAATTAATCACACTCCTACTTTCACTAATGCTGCATTCACCACTTTTCTCATTCTTTCCCTACTTTCCTTTTTCTCACTCTTTACCTTTTTTTGCCCTCTTTTATCTAATTAATCAAATCAAGGTTTCACCACCTCTCTTTCTCTACTATCAACCAACAACTTTTATAATAATAATTATTATTATTATAATAGTAACATCTTAAATTAATCAGTAATATTTTATTTTTTAGAAATGTAAAAATAAATTTTAACCTCAAAATCGATTCAATTTATTACATATTCGAGTTGAGTCAAGTTAAAAAAATTTAATTTTTTCAAAAATATATTGAAGTAAGTCCAACTCACTTAATTTACTAAATGAGTTCAAGTCTGATTCACCTAATCCACCAACAATTTTTTAAAAAATTATTATTGAATTTATTTAATATTTTTAATTACATAAATTTATAATTTTATAATAATTTTATACTTTTAAATGCTATAATGTTGTTCAATATGAATTGTTTGAATGTTTATATATATGTTTGATATTTTAATTTTTAATTATTATTTTAAAAATAAAGAGAGAACCTATGGGAAGAAATACTAGGATATCAAATGATAAATAATAACTTGATAAATTAACCCATAAAAAAGCCTGTTAAATTAAGTGTGTTTTAGTTAAAATTTTAGTTGAAGGTATTTAATTTTAAAAATTATTCATTAATAACATTAAATTAAACTTTACATTTTAATATGAAAGGACAAGAGCCAATTTCTTGTTCGTATACTTTCAGGAAAAAAAAGAGTATATAAATTACTCATCTTAACAAGTGTTATCACAGTTAAATAAACAAAATTAGATATTTTAATATAGGAAAAGAAAACAATATAATATTTTTGTTTTTGGAAATTAATCTAATTTACTAAAAATACTTTTTTAACGTAAATTATACATGACTATAAACATATTTAATATTACATAAAATATAAAGTTCCAGTGTTTTGAGTTAATTTTAATAACTGAACTAGTTACATTGTCAAAAAATTAAGAATTACTTTAAAATATAAGTCTTAAACAAAAATAAAAATATCTTATGTACGATGATTTACAACTAAACAGTGGTTGTGTGTGTATTAATAAATTTTTATTGCAAACTTAGGGTAGCATGGGAGTACACTAGGGCAGCCAAGTGGAAGCATATGATGAGTTTGCACAAAGACCAAAAGTTAATACTTTATTTCCCACTAATTACGTTCCTAAATATTTATTAATTTCATTCTGACTTACCTGTGATTAATGCCAAGTGAATTGGGTGATTGTTAAGTTATTGATGCCAAAACCTTGAGTTTACTTTCAGAACTTGCCTGCCACTAGTTAAAGTAAGAACTTGGAACCAAAATTCCACACTCACATCTTTCTGTGCCTCTTCACTACTGAGTCACCACAATTGAAAAAAATTAAGGCTTAGGAGACAATTAACAACAACTTGCACATATCTTATGCATCCCATAAATGCAACTTGGTTATGAGCCGTCACTATTTTGTTTTTCCTCACTCTTAAATTTCACATGTGAGACCACGTTTCATGATTGGTTAGGAACCTAGACAGTGTTTGAATTTTGAAACAAAAACAAAACAGACAGAGCAAGGTGCTGTGCTGTGAATGCAGGAAAGGACCACGTATGTACATGCACTGCTTTCTCCCTTCTCCTCTCTTTTATCATATTTTAATTACAAATACTTTTAGAAACAAAATTACAAAATCACCATTAATACAACTGTCAAAGTTTTTCACTTTTATGATAGTTTTCTTTTCCATCCTTCCTCGTGTTACTTTATATGCACTTTGGTGAACATGTAAAGAATCGACAATAATAATGAGGATAGAAGAACAATGTCCATAAGACATTCTACGACCTAGTTACAACTTCTACATTAAGATAAGATTGTAGTTGAATAATTAAAAGGTTCAGTGGTGTGAAATAAGATGGTGAGATGATGGAGTGAAAAACAAGTACCTAACCCAAAAAGTCCTTTCTATAGATTTTAGCTATATATGGTACTGTCTATAAAAATAAAGGCTACATAGGGTACTCCTCATAACTTTCACCTATCTCAGCTCAGACCACTACAATATAACAATTTCAAGCACTTCTCACAATGACAACTCTCATGCTCCGCTATTGCTACAAATACTGCATTTAATTTAATATTTCTTATAATTTTTTCTTCAAAACAAATAAACAATTTTGCATCCTATTCAGTTCATTATGTACAAACATGTCTCTACATCATCACTTTAGCTATGTCAAGGTTTAAAATTAGAAAACTATATTTTTATAGCAAAATGTATAATATCATATTTTTCAATTAAGCATAATAATTAATGTATTAGGGTATATATGCACGTTTTTATTGAGGACGAGAACCCATGAAAATTTAAAAAAGTGGAATCTTTTCACGGCTAGAGGCTAGTTATAGAGCTGCATGTTCTAAAGATTGAACAAGCTAGCTACTAAGCTAAGATTATTATTTAATTAATTAATATTAACATGTGATCACTCTCTAACACATGATCATTCATTTGTTCATTCTAGTTAATTCCATATTCATTTATCCATTTTTAACTTAAACTCTAATGATATATTTCCTTTATTATGTTCTCATTTTATGATATTGTTTTTAAGGAGTGAGTTGAAGAATTGAAATGAAAGTGGGTTGTTAGTATTGAATGGACAAGATGCAAGCATATCTGGTCTTCAGTTATTTGGAATATGGTGTACAATTTTTGTTTTTTGGAGCAATATAATATAATATAATATATATTATGAATTATAAATTATAATATTTTGAGAAAGTTTTTTTTTTTAAAGTTACATCAATTCTTTTTTAAGTAATATCAAATTTTGTTATCATTTAATAAGGTGTTGTTATGTTGATATTCAAAAAATTTGTCAAAAATTAATTTTACATATATTATATATCCGAAGACATTTAGAAGTGGGAAAAACAGCTAACTAATATGTAGCATTGTGATGCAGTAAGTGTTGGTGGTAGTGCAAACTTATCTAATCTAGAAGTCAGATTTTGAAAAGACAAAAGGCAAATAGAGTGAGGCACTTGAAACGACTTTTTGATTCCCATGTCACCATCTTCGATTAACTCTGCAACACCATTCTTATTAGACGCGGAAGAATTTTTTTCACTTATATAAAGTAGGAGAAGGTATCTCAAGTAGAAAATATATTTTTCATATGTTAAATTTATGTTAGAATTAATCGATGAATTAATTCAATTGAAATATGATGGATTTTATTGTAATTTAATAAAATACAATAACCTATTAATTATTATTAATTATTATGTAAAATCGTAATAAAATAAAGATAAAGTAACTTCTAGTTTAATTTATGAACACTGACTTATAAGAAGGGTATTGAGATTTTGTCTTTGACCATAAGTTCTCTCACAATAAGTTGTTAAGAAAAAGGGTGTGAAAACAGAAAAGAAGTCAAAAAAAATAGATTGAAAAAAAGTGGGTGGAGAACAATATGATTTATATACTTAAACGTGTGAGAATCATGAATCTTAAGATCCTAGAGTAATTTTCTATAATGATTTGTTATTGCACGAAAACTACAAAATAATTTACAATCAATACATTTTACAGTTTTTATTAAATTTGTAATTTATTTATAAGACACACATTTATCATTTTCATTTTTTATATCATTATTTGATCTTATATTTGATATTTATATTATTACAATTTATTTCTTAATTTTTATCATGAAGAAAAAATAAATATATTTTTATGTTTCTATTTTTTATAAAAAATATAGTTAATTAATATTTGAAACCATAAATAAATTAATACGAACTATTCTTTAATGGGGATAAATATATATATACTTTTACATATGCAAATGAAAATAAATTTTTATTTCACGGATAAAACTCTACTTTTACTTCAAAAATATAAATGGAATCCCACCCTCCAATCTTGTATTATAAACGGGAGAAGTTGAACAATAATTTTAATGAAAAAATAAAAACTATATTCGAGTTTAAGGCATATTTGATGAATATATTGACGTGCATGTTTGGCCCAAGACCGCAAAGCACAACGGGAAGCCCATGCCCGCCACCATTCTCTTCTAAATCTTATTATTAATTGTATTATGTGATAGAAAGAGATATATAATAAAATTACAGATGTTATTTATTTAGATGTGTAAAATGTAAATTACAAATATTAAATCCCAACAACCTAAATCTGTCAAAATAAATTTTATTTCATATATTAATTTTAATACTTGTTGACTAATGAATATATTTATATAAGAAAATAGTCAATGAAATTTTGATATAAATGTATTTAGATATTTTTAATTAAACAATAATATAATATTTTTTTTCAAATCATTTAGGTATTTTTACTTTCAAATTTGATTCAGTGTACTTATTTAGTTAACTTGAAAATAATAAAATTATTATTTTTCATTCTGTCAAGATTTTAAATCACCAAAAATTTAAATGATAAAAATACTCAAATTTAAAAGTTAAAGTATCAGAAGAAAAGTAATAGACTTTACACAAGTATTTATATCAGCAGCATAATGTATAAAAAGTCTTGACAATAGTATTTACTTTCAATATCGTTGGGGATGTAGCTCAGATGGTAGAGCGCTCGCTTAGCATGCGAGAGGTACGGGGATCGATACCCCGCATCTCCATATTTTAAGTTTTTTCCTATTTCTTCCATAACAGGCTCAGATTGACGTACATGTTTGGCCCAAGACCGAACAGCCCAACCGGAAGCCCATGATTGCCACCCTTCTCTTCTAAATCTGTTTTTGGAGAACACAAAATATAGACCAACATCTCAGTGATACTTAGTGACAAAAAAAACATAGCTATTGTTAATTATATTATGTGATAGAGAGATTAAATCAAATTATAGATGTTATTTAGATGTATAAAAACTAGAGTACAAATATTAAATCCCAACAACCTAAATCTGTTAAAATAAAGTTTATTTGATATATTAATTTAATACTTGTTTACTAAATAATACATTTATTTTAAGAAAATAGTCAATGAAATCATGATATTAATGTATTTAGATTTTTGAATTAAACAATAATATAATCTTTTTTTAAATCATCTAGGTACTTTTACTTTCAAATTTGAGTCGGTGTACTTATTTAGTTAACTTGAAAATAACACAGGTATAATTTTTCATTCTGTCATGATTTTAATGATTTTTAACTTGAAGTGACAATAACTGAATAAAAATTTTGACTTAAAAATGTAATGATTTTTGTCTACATTTTACATTGTGATTTGATTCTTGCAAAGTTTTGAGAGAACTTTTGATACCATATGATAGATAATTAAAGTAATAAAAACAAAAAAGTATTTTTTTATCGTACAATACATGAACGTAAAACTTTTAAGAAAATTTATCAACACATCATTAAAAAAAAAACAAAATGAAAGAATTAAGAAGAAACTAAAAGATGTTTGTTGATGGTAAAATAGATTGAGGATTATTTGAGAAGAATAAAATTTATTTCTTGAAACTGAGCTAGATTTAACTTAGACTCACTTTTTTGTATTTTATTGGTTAAAGGACACAACATTTCTTAATTTTGTTTTACTTTCTTTACTCCCTAATGTTAAACACCGGAGTGAAATATGTATTCTAAATTCAAATATTAAACTGATGTCGTGTAAATTGTGAGGTTAGAAATTAAAGTAATTTGCCCATGATTTACTCAAAATGAACAATACATAAAAGATCACCGTGATCCATGATTGATGCTCCATGACATGAGAATTAAAGCAAAAACACATGCTATAGATGATATTATTTAATCTTGAAATCAATAACAAAAGGGGATGTAGCTCAGATGGTAGAGCGCTCGCTTAGCATGCGAGAGGTACGGGGATCGATACCCCGCATCTCCATTTTTTCGTAAGCTTTTTCTTTTTATAAAAATTAACATTACGGTTTTATGCAAAGAACATTAACGGAGTAGGATGTAGCTCAGATGGTAGAATTCTCGCATGTGAGACGTACAGGTATCGATACACGTATCTACATTTTTCCGTAAGCTTTTTCCTTTTATGAAAATTAAACATTCTGGTTTTATGCAGAGAAGAGTAACACCTGGTGATTTAGTTCATCCTTTTTCTATTGTTAAATTCTTCGGTACAAACTTTTCTAGTTAGCTACTTACAACACTGTGCTCTTCGTTCTTCGTTTTCATAATTGAGCTATATTGTGCATGCTCTGTGGTTTGTAGCCACTGCATTGACTTTGAAATTGCTGCAAGTTCTTGATGAACCCCTTGTTCACACTAGCATGTTTCTTCACTGAGGTGGGGAAAGAAGGAATTGACCATTGGACAATCGTAATTCAGATCAGCAGGTTTTGCAATTTTATGCCTTCATACATATCAAACACCTCTTAGGTCAAGAATTTCATCAAATAACAAAGTGAAAGGATCATGATTCTTACCACTCTTGATCAATCAACATTTCATCAGTCAGTCCAAACCGTCTCAGCTCCTCTTCATCATGATGCATCAGTAAGCTATACCTGTTCATGCGCAATTCTCTTAGGTTCCCAAAAGCTATTAATCCAATAAAGTACGCAAAAAAAATGAATGTACACCTACCTTCCTCCATGACCCTTTTCCATGACAAGCATATTTCCATTGCCTAAATTGTTGAGACCCTCAAACTGTTGAACTGTCCACTTGTACCACCTCATGAGAAACACTCGAAGTGTTAGACCGTGAGACACGATGATCAAGTTCATCTCTGATTCCCTCTCCTCCGGTGGTTGATACCGTCCAATACTAATATCCGTTCTCAACGTCTCTCTGAATCCTTCAACCACAAGTACAAAACCCTGCATCAGTACTCAACTATTCAAAACTTTGATTCCGGAAGAACACATGCGTATCAATATTACCAGTGATTCTATCATACACATCAGCCGCGGATTCTCCATTTGGAAATCGGTAGAAGAAACGGCCATAAAGCTGCCGTAGTGCCTTTTCCAGTCGCATCGTTTCTCTGTTTTGAAAATTCCCTTTTGAAATCACACAAACAATTAGTGAACTGAAGTGTAAAAAAAAAAAAAAAAAAAAAACTCACTCCGTCGATGACTACCAAAATCTTGTTCCCGAATACGAGGTTCTTCCCTGAAACCAGCGATTCTGGAACGGTCAAAGGGACGAGCGAGGTGCTGCAAGGTTTGAAGGGTCCTTCGATACGGCGAGACGTAGAAGTAAACCTGCCAGTGTTGGCCATGTTCTTTCTCAATCATTTGTTTTATCCTGTTGCCGCATGCCTCGGCTTGTGCCCTCCCTTTCTCAGTGAGCGATATCTTTGGATCGGGTATCCTTGTGTACACGCTCTCATCCACGTTTCCTTCGCTCTCTCCGTGCCTGACAAGGATTATCCTTCGAGGCCTGGGCGGAACAGCCACGCCGGAAGCTGCAACAGGAGGGTTGCTCAGAAGAATCTTCTCTGAAACTCTGGCTAGGCCATTCAGTTGGAACGGCTCTGTTTGGCTGTGACAGCATTGGATTGGTGAGAACGCGCTTCTTTTGGAATTTGGTTTTGTTTTATGGCGTTTTTGTTGAGACAAGGGGAGAGATGAAGTGGGAGATGCTGAGTAAGGGAAAGGTAGCACAGCCATGGATGGTGACGATGTGGTGAGTGATGAAGATGGTAAATTTATTAGAAAAAAGAAAAATGATTGAATGTTCCAACCTCACATCATCTAATTTTTGTTGAATTGCTGTGTTTGCGGTGGAGATGAGAGTTTGTGTACTGTTACGGATGATGAATAGTGTGAGTAGTAACGGATCCTCACTGTGGAATGACAAATGGCAGCACAGTTATGGCGCCATGTTGCGATGTTTTAGAGAAGGGGAAACTTAGGGGTTTCTCCGTGCACCCCCAACATTCCTGTATACCCCAAAATTACAGTTTTGACCCTAAAATTACATTTTTTGGAGAAGCCAAGGCCCGAGCCTTTTTCAAAGTACCTGTACAACCATATATGTAAGTTAATGAAATTTAGTCAAATTAAAAGAAAAATCATTTAAGGTAATTTATGTCTGAAATTAAAATATCAAACAGAACTTTTTTTTTTATAAAAAATTGAAAAAATCATGTTTTTTTGGGTCACTGCTATTTTAAAATTAATACAAGCGTATTTTGCATTCCATTTTTTTTTTTCAACTGAATGAACGAATGAAAATTATTGGAAAAGTCTTACTCTCGCTTGACTTCACTTTTTCTAGAGCTTTTGTCGTCATTTTAAAGTATAAAATAGATAAATTCAAAAATAAATATTATTGTCCGCCCAATTAATTCTTTTATCTCTTAGAAAAAATATTTATTACTTAAAAAACAATAATAATTCAATAAATAATGTTAAAATATTAAAAAATTAAAAAATTTATTTGGAAAAGTATTCATCTTACTATAATATAGTTGCCCCAACTTATATCTTGAAGTTTTCTTTAAAAGAAAAAATCATAAGAAAATATAATTCTTTTGAGGATAATGATATTATGATTTTCATTTTTATACTTTGAACTTTTATTTTGCGAGTTTAATGTGAACTATTGATTAATGTACTATTATCTTTTTCTTTGAAAGAATCAATAATTCATACTAAATTACATCAGAATAAAGTATGAAAGTCAAAAATTCTAAAAAAATAGTTTTTTTCGACAAAAAGAGCTTTAAACTAGGTAAAATTATTAAAAAAATAACTCTAATAAAATGCTATAAATATTGTATTTAACCATCTCCGTTAGTTGAGATTTGTTAGAAATAAAAAATTTATGGATGACACGCATTAGGTAAATAAAAAACAGTTATAGTTCCATGATCTTGTTAACTTTAACGGACAACTAAAGAATGTGTTTGAAAGTGTGTCTTATCCAATAAAAAAAAGTGTGTATCAGAGAATATACTATAAAACATTAAAATACACAATTTAGAGAGATAAATTTCCACTCTCCCCGGACATTATTACTAATAAAAAATAAAATTTATGTACTTGAAAATATTTAGTTGTTGTAAATTTTAATTATAATATAATCTATAGATGTATGTATACATGCCAACATATTGATTTTAAATTTCAATTATATAAAGTAAAGTAAATGTTTTTCTCATACAACTACAGATATTTGCCTTTCCTTTTAGCATTAAAGGACAACAGTAAATGGTATTCATAAATTTCGAATTACAATATAGTAATTTCACAAAAGAACAAATACAAAGATTATAAGCCTTAGATGATTAAGTTGGATTAGGAATAAACAAAATCTGAAACCACAAGCTTCTCTGAAATCAAAATGCAACATTCATCTGGTTCCATTGGAACAGGTTTTTCGAAGAAGGATGTAACACTAAAAGCACATTCTTTAATCATTTAGAGAACACTCTTAATCTCGCCTCAAACCTTGGTTGCAGTGTATATATGGGATCTTCTTCTTTAATTAATCTGATTAATTATTTCAGTCTATATACTCCAAACACTACGCATGCATGCATGCAGGTCCTCGTGGGGCCCTCTCCTCTTAGTCTTATTTTCTGTCTCTAAATACCCTAAGACCCTTTAAACCCTTCATCGTTGATTCAACCAAAAAATAATAATTAGCAATGAAAACACACTCAGATGGACCAACAAGGATAACTGAAACATCCTTGGACAAGCACAAACCATCTTTATAAAACTCTCAGTTTCAGCTGCAAAAGGAAGACCTTAAATCCATTGTTATGTCATTTTCGATGGAGACATTTTCTTTGCCGCAGAAAAAAAGAAATATAAAAAATATACCTACATAATAACGAGTGGATAGATGAAGAGAAAGATCAGAAGAACAAGTCAAAGTTATAGTGTAACGATGTGTGTGGACCACTTCCTCACTACGGTCGGTTGGGTAGAGGACCAGCACTACGTTTCTTAAATTTGATATTAATGATCTTAATTTTGTTTTTCATTAATATCTTGTAAAATTTATCTGTTTAAAGTTTACTTCTAGCTAGGACCAAACTAGATATAATTTAAGAATTAATGATTGGTCTTTAAAAGTCTTCCTCAAACACTCTTTAAGGTAAGAGATGAAAGGAAAGTGTTTTCATACTTTTATCTCTTACAAATTTAAGTGTGACTCTAAGTTTGATATTGACTATAAATGAAAAAATAAAGTATTATATAAAAATAAAAATAAAGATCCATAAATTCATTATCTTAAAGTTTTGGATTGAGAATAGTATTAATGTTTTATGTGATTAAGTTCAGGTCTCATTGATGTTATATCTTTCTGATAAAATCCTTTTGTAAACCTAACATTATCATCATCACCGACTGTGGTGCCTTGTGCCCTGGGTAACGAGTAACGACCCATAGTTGATCTTCTGCATAAATCTAAAGTAATTGACAGATACACATTGTCGCTATATGTGTAGTGAAATAAGCTCTAAATAGCCAACACAATGAAAAATAATAAATTCATATTTCATTACTGAATTAAAACAGTTTTGTTGAATAAATTAACGAAACTAAAATAAGTAATATGGAAAATGTAATAACAATATATAAATCTTTTTACGTTCGTAATTTTTGTTTCATATAGAAAACTTGAGCAACTGCAAGCAGACAAACTTCAATATTAACGCTATGTTTAAAACGAAAGAAACACGGAAGAACAGACTGCAAAGGAAAGAAAAAAATTGAAAAATCAAATTCTTTTTTCCGTTTGGTATTGTCTGATGTAAGAAAGAAGTGTAGAAAAACTACGTAGGTCCGACGTTTCTTTAACAATCTTTTCATTTTGGAGTGAAATATAAAATTAATTGTAAATTAAAATACCAAATTATTTTTCCTATATACCATGCAAGTTATTTCCCTTTTCTTTTTTAACTTTATGAGAAATTAAATAAAAAAAATATTTTACATTACTTTTCTTATAAAAAAAGTAGGCTAGCTTTCTATTTCTTTTTCCTTCCTTTTTTTTTATACTTTTTTCTTCTTTAGTTTTCTTTTTCTAAATCATATTTCACAGAGTACTAAAAAAAAGGAAAGACTTTATTAGTTAGCTAACAAATAAGATTAATTCCTCTTATCTATACTTAAAAAATGAGAAATGAATAAGAAAATAATTATTTTTGGCTGTTTGATGAAGAGAGTGAGAAAAAAATAATAAAGAAAATAGGTTGAAAATAAAAGATATTATCCTTTTATTGAAAAAGAAAAAGAAAAGTATTTGAAGTGTCCCAACACATTTAGGAATATCTTCTATACAAAAAGAAAATTTATTGAGATTACAATCCAATATTTCAAATAAAGTTACGTTGAGCATGACCTTTGACATCACAATTATCATCACCAAATTATCATGACCAAATCCCATAAAAAAAATTCATAGCTTAAACATAAGGAAAAATGTATATTGTTATTAATAGTTAAGAAAATCTTTAATGATAGATTATGTCTCAATATCTCATAATGTCAAAAGTATTTTATTTAATTGTTGCACATCTATCTCATAACATATGCAATATTCAAAATTATCTCAATAATTAATATTTCTTATCAATAAAAGTGAATTGATTAAATAAACATGGAATACTTCAACTCATATAAAATCAGAAAAAAAAAGAGAGGTTTAATTCAGACAAAAGAATGACCCTCTTTAAAATCCTGTACAGATAACAACTAAAAAGATAGATAATAAAAAAGTTGAGCTAAAGTAAATCAACGGTTCTTCTTGCAGCCTACACACCAACATAAACTTGATCAATGGAAATATAAGTTTGGTATTTCCAAAATGATCTCACCTACTGATAAACATTTTATTTATTTTGGATTATATTCCATAAGTGAATGTCATAATTTTTATTTTTTCTAAGTTGAGTTAAAACCAGATATAGTGTAAAAAATAAACAAATTGAATAGAGCTGGTAAAATATGTCAGAATCTCACTATGGGATTGAAAACAAGTTGGTTTTTGACCCGACTTATTTAGAACCTGCTCACCATCCATGGTGAGTCAGGTTGACTCACCAACCCACAAATAAAAGGTCACACAAGCAATGGCGGAACTTCATGCAATATGTTGGGGGTGCCAAAATTTTGGTTAAATTATTCTTTGGTCCATTTTTTTGTCTAAAAATATCATGTTGATCCTCTAGTGTTTTTTAGTTTCAATTTGTTCTTGTTTTTATTAAAATTAATGCAATTTTATATTTTTTGTTAAATTTCTTGAAGCGGAACAAGAATTTTTCATCAAAATTGATACTACGATTATGCTAATTACACCAACAAAGAAAATCATTCACAACTTCATTTTTGATGAAAAATTCTTGATTTGATTCAATAAATTTAACGAAAAAGGTCAAAATTACATAATGTTTTAAAATTCGGACCAAATTGAAATTAAAAAAGATTAACTGACCAACTTAATATTTTTGAACAAAAATAAAAACCAAAAGAGTAATCCTAAAATTTTTATATAAACTAGTCAAAACATTGTATTTACATTTATTTATCATAATAAAAAATAATAAAATAATAAAATGACAATTATTATTATTATAATTATAAAATTAGATATATTTTTTTTATAATTTTAGTATAATTAATTTTCATTTATAATGGTTCCATTTAAAAAAATAAAAAATGATTAAATTAAACAAATAACCATTTAAAAAATAATTATTTTTATTTAAAAAATGTTTAAAAGATTAATTAAAAAATAAATGTGAAAAAGAAAACTTTTTCTTATATATATAAATGTGTAAATATTTATTAAAATGTTAAATTAGAAAAAAATTATTTAAAATCATATATTAAATTATATAAATGTAAAAAAAAAAATTTGGGGGACATTGCCCCCTTGGTCCCAACGTTGTTCTGTCGTTGCACACAAGTGTTTTTTATTAAGTTAGGTTTTGCATTTGAGTCATGTTAGGTTGTATTTATAGCCAACACATAGATAATTTGTATTTCTATGATTTTGATTTGTATTAAAGTTTATCTAAATTTTAATTAGAATTACAATAGTTTTGACTGAAAAAAAATAAAAAAAAATTATATTTTTTTAATTAAGTTAGCTCGTGAGCTAATCCGTTTAACCCGCTAAATTGTTGTGGACTAAGTCGAATTCGTAGACTAAGTCGAATTCAAATTGTTTTAATTCGCTAATAAATAAACGAGTTGACTTATTAAATAATTAACCCATTATAAATCGAATAACATCAGACTAAATTACCCTTTTGAACAATTTTAAAATTAAACAACGTGAAAATACGAGAGGCGTAAGATTTAATTAATCTTAGTCGATCAATCTTATACATTAACTAGCATGATCGATTATTAATTTTATAAACAAACTATAAAAGTGTCGATTTAATAAAAACTTTGTCAGTGTCATATTGACGGTATGTCAGGAGCGTCACGTCACGTAGTTACAATATGAGAACTGAAAATATTAAAAACAAATTACGAAATTACATACAAATTAAAAATTAAAAAGTTGACGTATATAAAATAATTAAGTCCTAAATATAATTGAAAATTTAAAAATACATATAAATTTAATAAATATAATAATCAAGCAATTTCTCATCCATTATTTACTATTTGTTTCTTCAACGTTTTACGATAGCTTACACACTTTGTACAATTTCTCACACTTCATATACGTTAGTCATTCTCTCTTTAAGGATATGTGGGATAAGTATGATGTAATGCTTTTATTTAATATTTTAAGTTTTTTTTTTTCTTCTGGCAATAGGTTATAATTGTTGGTATGTGTATTTTTTCATTTATTGTGAATGCACATTTAAACGAAGATGATAGATGTGTTATCTTAAACTTTTAATTAATTTAGTTTCTTAATTTTAGAAATATGTGAATTTAATTTTTTTAACTAAATTTTATTAATTAATATTTCGAAATCATTTTAATAAATTTAACAAAATTTTATAAAAAGGACAAAATTTTTACATTCATAAACATAAGAGACTAAATTAGTTTAAAATTTAAAATATAGACTAATTTTAATTTTTACTAGAAATTAAGAAACTAAAATTTATCTTGATTTTGGTAAAGAATTTTCATAATGATTATGTATAGTAACGTTTGATTTTTTAAATTGAGTATAAAATAAGAAAGAACATGTACATATCCACTTATTTCCATGTTTCTATTTGAGTACCTTATTCATTAACTTATTATTTTAAATTATGTAAGTAATCTAAAATTTTACATTAGCTTACCATATTTTATTTTTGCTGTTGTATTTTTTATTTTTATAAATAAATTATTTAATTAATATATTAAAAATGTGAAGCAAGTACATATATATACCTTTTAATCGATAAGAAATGAGATAAAACAAAACAAAAATCATACTCTTTAAACATAAAAATCAATTTTTAATTTTTGGATTCAAATTTGTCTCTAAAGTCAATAAATATGTAATAAATCGAGTATTGATAAAATGGGTGAGGTTTTTTCCTTTAGAGAATAAGTTTTGATGGCATTATTACTTATGGTTATGAGATATTTATTGCATGTTGGGAATGAATGATGCTATTTTTACATATCATTACTTATATGATTGTTATACTTACCCAATTTCTTAACAAAAACAAATATATATATACTGAAACTGACGTACGGTTGTTTTGTTTTACTTCTTTTTACACATATTTTTTCTCTGAAATTCCATTTTAGTTCTATGTATCTAACGTGATAATATAAAAAATAGATGCTCTCTCAAGCATCCCTCGTCACAGCGTAGAAATATTAGCTTTGATATTGGAATTTATGGTGAAAACCAAAAGGAAGAGAAAGAAGTTAAGCATTTATATAATAAAGGGTTGCTTTCATAAGACTTGCCTCCTAAGGAAAACATTCGACAATTTTAACAACTTAAGGGCTTCAATTCAACAATCTCATTAATTAAACCCTATTTTCATGATTTTCTTGTATGTTTAAATTACCATTATATAACACGACGCAATTTTTGTATTTGTCCTATATGAGCTGTGTTGAATGATAACAACTCTAATATGTTATATAGAGGCATCGAGAATCCCGATGAACAGTGGATGCAATAATAACAACGTTGCTAATTTATTTGTTTTTTGGTAAAATTGAAAAAGCAAGAACAAATTAGTTTTTGTAATTTAGTATATAGAATCAATAATGGATGTCAATAGTTTGAATGTTGTTCTATTATTGACATTGAATATATGTAAAATGTATTTACCATAGTCTATTTATTGTTTTCGTTTTAAATAGTTATACGGTATGCTAAAGAGTAAAAATTATCTAAATGTTCAAAAGTACTTTTATACACATTAAACACTCTATTTATGGGTGGCTAAAATGAATAATATGTAGATTATCACTCTAACTTTTAGTCATCAATTTTTTTTTTATTTAAACATTTTCTTTTTATATTTGTACGCAAACGAATAATGTTTTCATCCAAATCATTACTGTCTATATATATGCAGTTTCTTTCTGAAGGCGCACAACACTGTTAACACTTTTTTTTTTTCTTCTTATTGATAAAAAGTTAAATTCAAATATTAAACGTGGTAGGAGGGTTGGCAATAGTTATTTTTCTCCATCTTATTTGACATCAAATTTAGTTTTATTGTGGAATCAAATTATTATTTTATATTGGTGAAGTTCCTGTTCCGTGACGTACGCAAAACATTTTTGTTTCGTTAACTGCCTTATCATTTGTATTGACTTTATCGGTGTCGGTGAGTGCATGCTCATGTTTCGTCGGAGTAAGCAAATAAAACTGCCCCCGCAAATCGCGCTTATTACATGCAGGGTTACTTTTCAGTTTAGTATTTTCATTCTGGTCTCTTAAGGTTCATGTCGTGCGAAAGTTAAACAATAGTCAAAGTATAAGGATGAGGGTTAATTTGATATTACTAAGATGTGAAATGGAACAATGTGAATGGTTTTTATAGTGGAGGAAAGGAATATTGTTGTTGTTTTGTTAATGATAAAAGCAGGTTATAGCTGGTTTAGTCGGTGTGGGATTGCAAAAGTGATTTCCCTCCTTCTCCCTTTTGTGTCATTCTGAAATTCAGACCTGTGATTAAAAAAGTTGCGTGATTTTCTATTACATATATGCATGCCCTCAACATATATATAACAGTGACCCTAGTATAGGATTAGGATGGTCCTAACCAGAAAATCGCACATATATTCCAATGGTGGTCGATCTAATAGTGTACGAATAAAGAAAAAAAAGGTATTTTTATATGCATAAAGATAAATAAATGTGAAGATGGACCACCCTATGGTTCGTAGGTTGGTTCAGTGGCATGTAATTACAAGTTTCAAGCCTGTTCAAAAACGTAGGTGCTGTTAATGAAGTCTCAGACTTGTACCTAGTCTTAAACGCACACAATCCCCCACCATTTGTGGAGTCCCTAGAAGATCCCTTTCACACGCTCTCTCACACTTCACTGCTGTGTGAAATTTAAAAAACAAGCAAACAACAACACTGTTGTTTTTCTACGTTAAAAAATGTTGTTTTTTGAAAAGAATGTTGGGGCTTTTTCATGAATATGTTGGGGTATGGAGAATGTGTCGCGGTTTGATTGGTAGGATAGGAATGTAGCGAGAATTGTGTAGTGTCCTACATTATTAACTCGACTCCCCCAGGAAAAAGCACACACAAGTCTTAAATATATATATTGAGACATTAATTAAAATAAAAATGTGGAGTGAAAGTTACGTGGGGCGAAGGAGAGAAGAAAAAAAAATGGAATGCGCGGGGTGCGCAGTGCACACCCCCTGAGGCAGAGCCAAAAAGGTTTGCAGAGTGAGGGGCGAGAAGTGAGAGGCGAAGAAGAAAGAAGTGAGAAAAGGGAAAGTGAGGTGATGGGAAGAGAAAATTTGGTAAGCGGCGGAGAAAGCTACCCTCACTGGACCACTTGCTTTTTAATACACAAACATTTAAAGCTGTCTTCTCTTCGCCACCTTCATCCCTCGCGCGTGCCTTTTCCTCGCCTTTCCATTATTTTACTATCCAAATTTTTCCTAAAAAATCTTCAATTTATTTACTAGCTAAAATTTAAAAATAAATTAAATGTTTGGGCCACTTTTTGCGTCAAACATCTGTTACTTCTTTTATATGTATACGCTAGTTTAAAGTTTTAAATACGGGTACTTAATGCCAAACATGAATAAACAACATTAGCTTACAGCCATAAATTCAAAACACATTAAACAATCAAAGTTTCTAACACGTTTGACTTAATTACTTTTATTTCTTCATCTTTATTGATTTGAACAGTAAGTCATTTCGGTTTCCTAAATTTATTTAGTCAAATAATCTTTTTAACTTTTAAATTTAATCAATTTTATTTTTGTTTCCGCTAAAAAATTTTACAATATTATTTTTCTATCTAAATGTTTTAGAATGTTTAAATTTAAGATTGAGCACTAAACTAAAGCACAACTCTAATGAGATTTGTTAAAAATAATTCTTTCACTCCACATAATATATATCAGGATAATTGAATTGAGAACGATATAATTAGACCGCTACTGATATGCCTTTCCAATTTTATGTTTCAGTCATATTATGGTGTCATGCAAATACTTGATTGTCGGAATTGTGCAGTAATAACATAATGAAAGTTTGACTCGTGAGAAAATGTGGTGGAAATTATCTTTTAATGTTTCACTTGCCACTGCGTACTAAATATATAACTCTAAAATTTGTGATGCGTGTTTTTTTCTGTTATCAATAATATTTATCAGTAATATTATTATTGACTAATTTTTACTTGAAAAATTTATATGTTGATTTTTTCTTTTAATTACTTTTTTTTTTCGTTTAATATTATTTAAGAATTTGAACCCAACATTACAGAAACTAGTTTAGTGTTAATTTATTATGTTTTATATGTAACAAAGTAACAGATAAGTCCCTTAAAAGTAATATATATGGTCATACTTAATGGTTGGGTTAGAGGAAAAAAACTGTCAAAATCAGTTAAATGGGATAAGGTTGATTCTGTTTTGTTTTAGTAATTTTTTCTCTGGTATGTGATTATTCTGGTTATCCTATCAGTTCTCAAACTTTGACCATTTTTAAGCTTTTACCGGAAGTAAAACAATTAAGTTATTTTATTTGAAGAATTAATGAAAGGAGTTGTGATTGGGGTGAAGCAACCTAATTTCAAACATATCAACCGATGATTGTAATACAAAATCAGTAATTATGCAGCTTGAAATATTTTATTGGTATATGAGTTTCCCAAAAACTGTATTTTTTAAGATAGATTACGCAGGAATGATGTATGAATAGGTTGTCTGGTTCGTGAAATGGAAATGAAAAGGAAGAAAGAAGTGGTATAAAAAATGCGGTGATGCAAAAATGGTTGGGGTTGGGTTTGATTGAGAATTAGGTTTAATAAAAGATTATGATTTGAATGAAAAAATGGGAAATGACAATAATGAATGTGATGTCATGTGAAGTAAAAGGAGGTGAAGATATTAAATGTACGTAGGTAGAGAGCATGCAGTGGATTGAGCATACAGATTGGAATGTAGGTTTTCCCTAAACTTGATAGTTTATATAAGTAGTTCCTTAAATGGGGCGCAGATTAATTTGGTGGAGGGAAGTATTAATTAAGGAAAACCTAATAAGGGTGTTTAATTAAGAGAAGGAAATGCGCGTGGAAGAAAAGATGCGGTCCCATGGGATGCAAAATGGAGAGAAGAGGATGGGTGGAGTACTTTAATACACCAATTAATAAGAATTATATTGGACCACCTCATCCCAATATCTCATCTCTCACAAAACTCTCTTATTATGGAAACATTTTTTACACAAACACAAGAGCATCTATTGTTTCTCTTTTTACTCCTTCTCCCACACTTTCTCTACCCTCTGCACCAACACACCAACAGATAACAGATTAAACAACAAAACACAAACACAAACAGAGGGAGCCAGGGTGGCCCACCAACCCACCCCAAACAGACCTCTCTAGCTCAAACCAATCTCAAAAAGCCACTCCTACTTAGGATCACTTCGATCTTCGATCTTCGATCTTGGGATTCGTTTCCCTACAAAGATCCCCTTAATAATCTCTTCGCCAATACTTTTCTTTTTCTTAAAAAATTCACCACCCTTCTCCTTCTCAAACAATAAACAAATCCATCGCCCAACACAGACCCTACAAATCTACTATTTTTCTATCATGCCAACATTATGGTGGATTTGGATGTGCCTGGTAAAAGCACAATTTCTTCAAAAATCAACATTTTCGTAAATCAGAGAGCAACTCATGTGGCGGCTTGTAGTATATGTACCAGGCAAAGGACGATCATAACTTTCTGTTGCTCCTGCTCCTTCATTAGTACTTTGTAGAGATGGTCTGTTTCTTTTTTCTTCTTTCTTTTAATTATACCTCATATCTGCCTCAGCTTTATTTATTTATTTTTTTTAATAACGTTATTTATTTTACTGAACCAGGGATATAACAAATAATTGAGGAAATTTCCTTGATATTTTTCTCACTGTACCAGAAGTCTATTTTGGTTGTATTTATATCTTGCATTGACCCACTTCCAAGAGAGAGAGAGAGAGAGAGAGAGAGAGGCAGACATATATCAAATTATGATCATGGCATGAGGGTCATCATCACTCCTATCTGATCTTCTATTTCTGAGGAAGTATTTCTCATCCTTGTTCCTAGGTTGGTTTTCATGGTAGCTCTATGTTGGCTTATTAGGAGAACAAGTCTGAGATAAACGGAGCTCTCACTCTCCAAACTACCACCGTCGCTGTTCACAACTACCCCCCACCGACCACCGCCGGAGACACACACACAAACCCTACTTTTCATCCGTTTTCCACATACCTAACTAATTATTCCACTTCCATTACGGTAAGATCTCTTTTATTTAATCACTTTCCACATAAACAAGCAAAGTAACTATTCAACTCCCTTTCTTGCTTCCCTTCTGCTTTTGGCCTTATTTATAATTCGGCATCGACCTCTCTTAACGCTTTTCAACTCTGTTTCAGTGGTTTGTGGAGATGAAACAGCTCAACAAACCAACCATGTCCCTTGCAGCAATATTCCAACAACGTGCGAAACCTGAAGCAGCAGTATAAGTAATTTGGTGGGAAGGCAATTGATGAATTAAGAAGAAGAACGATTGCAACTCGACGGGCTTTAGATAATTCACTTGATTCGATGGCTCGACAACTGTGTGAAGACAAATCATCATCTGAATTCTGCTACTCTGATGTGTCATCGGGAAATCCAACGATGCTAGTGAACCAGATCCAAGGCTTTGTGTCAGACCCGGAGATGTACAACCTCAGCACGGGCATGGAAATGATAGGGTTTCCAAAGAGTGACACCAACGCTGTCATGTGGAGAAGTTTCATCCCCAAACCGGGTCCTTCCTCTTCCAAAACCATGAACGAACCTTCCACCCCTTTCTACCACCGTGACTACTGCAACAACAAGCCTTCAGATTTCACACCGGGGAATATTTCTGAAACAAGTGCCGAGAATCTAATCGTGGGAGCCCACGATTCAGCCCCGTGGCAAGACGACAACAACCACAACAGGTTTGATGATTCTTCTTTACGGTGCGTGTTCCCTTGCGAAGCCAACGAAAGGCCCAGTCAAGGTCTTTCACTCTCTCTCAGTTCAACCAACCCTTCCACCATCGGGTTGCAGTCTTTTGAGCTACGACAAACAAGCCATCATCCTGATTTTGTTCCCTCGAGTTCCAGAGAAGGGTTCTTTGGAAAACCAGTGAGTGTTCAGCAGCAACAGATGTTACAAGATGGGTATGTGAGTTCTAATTCCAAAGCTGCAATTGTTTACCAGCAAGGACATTTGCTGGTGAAGAACTCCAGGTATTTGCTGCCTGCACAGGACCTTCTCAACGAGTTTTGTAGCCTAGACGCAAAGATAAGTGAGGCGGGAAAGCCTAAATCGTTGAAGAAGCAGTGGGAAGAGGATAACATATGTAGTGGTTCCTCGAAGAGGCCTTCTCTGACCTCTCTCGAGTTCGTGGAATTGCAGAAGAGAAAGACAAAGCTGCTTTCGATGCTGGAAGAGGTATATATGTTTGATGTCCGTTTCCAAATCATGTTTGGCTTCATTTAAGAGTGTTGTGTACTAGTACTACTTTTTTGCAAGGAAATAACATACCTTTATCCATCTTTCACCAAAATATGGAAAAAGGCGTGTAAGTAGGTTAAATCCACGTCTTTACTCCAAGTGAATTGGTAATGGTATCTGTTATCTATCCGTCCAGGTCCTTTAACTTTTCGGTTGGTGTGTGTGGGTTGATTGGATTGGGGTCTTTCGATTTTGATTCCTGAACTAACTCAGCAGCCACTACGGGCCCTTTCATTAATGCTATGCTCTCACTAACCTCATCACAATATATTCACTCTTTTTCATTTACCTTCGCAATGCAAACCCCTTTTCCATCTTCCTTTTCCCGGCAACATTTATTCTTACAGCATGCATGGTGAATCATTTCCTTTCATTCCATGGAGACTACCTAGCTGTAACTTTCAAATTAAAGTGTTGCATATTTATATTTTGCCTTTGGTTTGGCTTCAAGGTCGACAGAAGGTACAAGCACTACCGCAATCAGATGAAGAGCGTGGTGTCGTCGTTCGAAGCGGTGGCGGGTAATGGTGCAGCCACGGTGTACTCGGCGTTGGCGCTGAAAGCCATGTCGAGACATTTCAAGTGTTTGAAGGACGGTATTTTGGGTCAGATTCAAGTAACAAGAAAAGCCATGGGAGAGAAAGACCCGGTTGCACCGGGCACAACAAGGGGTGAAACGCCGAGGCTCAAAGTCATTGACCAAGCACTGAGACAGCAAAGAGCGTTTCAGCAAATGAGCATGATGGAAACCCACCCTTGGAGACCGCAACGTGGCCTTCCCGAGCGTGCTGTTTCGGTTCTTCGGGCTTGGCTTTTTGAGCATTTTCTCCATCCGTAACTAACTCTCTCCCTTGCTTATTGCTTCATCCTTTTCTTTTGTGTTTGCCAGTTAGCTAGTTACATATATTATTGAACTACCAATATAAGTAACCAACAAAATAGATTTTGCTCAAGAATCAATGTTCTCTCCATAATAAAATAAGACACCAAACTGCAACTTGATGTACGGTGTGTTTCTCACGCCTAGCGTATAGAATCTCAATCATTTCTGCTTGCAAAAACTATGGTACATTTTGGTAGTTTCTGCGCATCACTATTCAGATTCCTTCTGTTGGTATTTCGTCATGTTATTTTCAATCTTTCGTATGCAAAGTTGGCACATAAGTAATCCTTCCATTTGAATATTATACTTCTTTTCTACGTATATTATTGCTTGATGCTTAATTAACTACTTGCTAGGTTAATTACAATATCGAAGATCAGATTCTTGATTAATTAATTTGAATGTTTTAAACTATTGTAGGTACCCAAGCGATGTCGATAAGCATATTTTAGCACGCCAAACCGGTCTCTCGAGAGGCCAGGCACGTTCATATATCTTTCTCTAACACGCATACATATACACACCTAAATTCCCATTGGTTACATATGTTTTTGCGTAGATAAAATAGACATTAGGTATCGAGATGTTATTATTATATCATTTGTATAGATTTCTTGTGAAAATTGAAAAACCGCGTTGGTTAACCCGAATGTTTGAAAGCAGGTTTCGAATTGGTTTATTAATGCAAGGGTGAGACTGTGGAAGCCAATGGTGGAGGAAATGTACCTGGAGGAAGTGAAGGATCATGAAAACAACATGGCTTCCTCGGAGGGTGCTACTGATCCAGACAATGATATAAACTCAAATGTTCAGAACCCTCCACCTCATTCATCACGATCAGAGGATCAGAAGCCATCACTGCTTCGAATAGACTCGGAGTGTGCGTCGTCCATCATCAACAACCACACCATAGACAACAAAAACGACCCAAAGAGCCAAGAACAGTGCTTTGGGTCGGTGGAGCTTGATTTTTCATCATACACACACCAGTCTTTCGGAAGCAATGATCAAAACGGGAACGGCCAGAGTGGGGTGTCTCTGACGCTAGGGTTACAGCAGCATGGAGTGAGCCTAGCGTTCCCGCCACCAACACAGAGTTCACTGTACTACGCAAACCCAAGGGACCAAATTGAAGATTGCCAACCAGTTCAGTACTCTCTTTTGGATGGTGAAGGACAAAACCTGCCTTACAGAAATTTGATGGGAGCACAGCTTCTCCATGATTTGGCAGGATAGATCATGGATTATCACATGTTCAGATTAAAACGGTGACTATAATATCATCAAGTAGAAATTAAGATTAGTTTTTTTTTTTTTCTTAGCTATACAAATGCTTAATTCCATACATAAAGCTATATATATTATATATTATATATATACTTGGTTAATTAGATAAGCCTACGTACGTACAGTTCAATTTCAAGATGTGTATTCATGCCTTTAATATGGAATTGGAATTCGTAAGTCACAGAATTTGTTTACTTAACAAAACCTTGTTTCAGTACGCTGATATAGTATCCCTAGTGTTGAATTTGTAGGGAGGGTTCCATTAGCACTGAGCTAGTGGCAGATAAAATTCGTTTTGTGAGGATTGGGGATATTTGTAGTATTTTATGAAAAGAAAAGAATATATATTGCAAAACGACAACAATATTAGGTTGTAGAAATTTGGTTGGATGCTAAGAAGAAGAAGAAGAAGAAGAATTAGAAAAGAGAAAAAAAAAATATCAAAGATAATTTGGTGGATGTGGTCCCTAATTCACGGCCTCATGAAGACAACATCTCGTGGCGATAAGAATTGGTTGCTTTTATGATTTGTCAACTTTTGTGATTGGTTTATGTATGCCCCTTTCTTTTTTGGCCAATATAAGAGATACCCTTCAATTAATAAATTTAGTATTCAAACGATCCTATCAACCCTATATGTTCTCTAAGGACTGCAACTTGTGTGTCAAAGGATGAAGAACAGAATCGCACCCACCAGACATGGATGCACATATCATGTCCATACATTTTTTTTATTGCTATAATAATAGATGAGGAGACTGTGATTGTTCACAAACTCCTTATTAATTTTATTTACCCAGTAATGGTGTTCATTTACCCAATAATAATAATAATAATAATAATAATAATAAGAATTTAATTAATTGAAATTAGAGGGAATTGGTTGACATTTAATGATGAAAGAAAATAAGAATTTTGATGGTAGGGCCATTGTTGAGGTGCAGAGCGAGGATATTGGAGGAGGAGGAGGGAAGTAAAGAAGAATTGTTGCATTGTGCAGTTAATTGGTGTGTGACTAACGAACTAATTGTGATAGAATATTATTAGGGTAAAGAGGACCGTTTTTCCTACGTTGTGTTGTTAATTCTCACAACAATGTCGTATGATATGAAATTGTAGATAGGGTCTTGGTCTTCTTCAACTCCCCAACCAACTTCGCAATTTTGTCTCTTCACTAAACAATTGCCGCATGTTACGTGTCACATTTCATTTTCCTACGTCTTCCTCTGTCTCTACGCAGCTATAGACGTTTTGCCACTTGCCTATTGTTAAGGTCATTATTATAAATGCAACATATTTCTTACACCTAAAAAACACATTTTGGTTTGCTGTTTGTTAGGAAAACCTACTTCAAATTCAATACCTAAATCCCCTTCTATCTCTAGAAACAGGAAAAACAAAAATAAATAATAAATTTAGGAGATATGATGTCATGAGATTATTAGAAAGATTAAAAAAGAGGTTATATATTATCACGTCATTCTTAATCTATATTCTCATTAATTGCGATTTTTTTCTTTTTCTTTTGTAAAATTAAAATACAATCTTTAGACCTTATCTTTCACAACTGATTTCGTGTTTACACAATGTTCTTTGTCTTGTGTTTATACAAGAGATTGATGTAATTTCAAAATATATGATATTTGAGTTGCTATATATTTAAATTTTTTTATTTTTTTATATATTAATTAAAATATTTTATATTTTAATTTCCTTGTTTAAATAAACTAATTGAATTTTATTTGAAACATATTTATCTTAAAATATAAAAATTTAAAGCTAAACTTTAAAAAATAATAATCAAATTTAAATATTTAATATTTTGTTTTCAACATATAAGTGTACAAAGATAGTGAATAGTTGTGAAATTAATTTCCTTTTTGAAAAAAAAAACTATTGTTTTAGTTAATTTTTTTTTCAAAAGGTTCTAAATTTCAATTTTCTTTTAATTTTTCTCTCGTTCAAACAACTTATTCTAGTCCAAAAAAAATTAAATTCATCAAATAAGTCAACTACTCTTTTAAATTTATTTATCAAAGAGAAAACTTGTTTGCAAATTTAATTATTTTTTAAATACTTATTTTCAAAATTTCAAGCCTAACTCACTTTACCTTGATAAATATTAAATTTTGAGATGATTACAAAAAGGAATCGACTACAAAAGTAGGCGTTTAACTATACATCCAATCTTTTTAGAATCTTTAATAAAAAAAATATTTCCAAAACTCCAAATTATATATCCTATTTTACTGTATATAAATAGATTAAATTGATGTTTTAACTAGTTATTCGATTAAAGAATGTTTTCTAATGTTTAATGTATAATAATATATTTACCAAACATCATTCAAATATTATCTTATTAATAAAATTTGTTATCAGACTTCATAGAACAAAGAACGAACAACTTCCTTTTATATGTTACACACTTTCCTGTTTAACCTACCTAAAATGGTTTTACTTTTCTACAGTAGTTATTTACGTTTTCTGATCCAGTTTATTGCATAAATTTATTTGTACACGATACATGGTATAATAATTCTTGTTTATGTTATTTCCATATGTTTTATATGTGTTTATATATATATATATATATATATATATATATATATATATATAAAATTTATAACCAAGCGTTACTTTTTAGGAATTATTTTAAAATGCAAATTAATTCTGTCTTTTAATGCTTTTTGTACGTCATGTGTCCATTTCCTTGCAAAATGGATAGGATCCGAAAACGGACCACGGAGGGCCTTAAGGCTGGATATGAATGTTTTTAGGCGCCTTCTCCCTGCACCTCCAAGACTTCTTCTGTACCTCCAAAAAAGACCGTTATACCCTCATTTATAAGAGTGGGTGAAATTCGTTGGGACGCAGTAAATCTCATTTACTGCGTCACCAACCTCATGCACCCCCAAAACTTGACTCTCTTAGTATTTTTCTCTT
>Ga0209589_1000400_pt1 | contig 59077 bp, 38 predicted proteins | sample CowpeawhiteBW_FD_187525 | JGI IMG/M metagenome (GOLD analysis project Ga0209589, IMG submission 187525) | Root nodule microbial communities of legume samples collected from California USA - Cow pea white BW (SPAdes) (version 2) | ecosystem: Host-associated > Plants > Roots > Nodule | place: USA... | reverse complement strand
AAAAATTAATTTTAAATAATTTTTTTTTTTTTTTATTACCAAGAGTTAAAATTTCCAATGAGTCATTTATCCACAGTTAATGTTTCCATATGTAAACCATATGTTGAAAACGTGTTCTCTAGAGTTTTATACTTGTTTATCATTTAAGCATTCGTTTATCAATTCAAAACTATTTATTTATATAATAAATTCTTCTCAAATAACTAAAGCAAATAAATAGATATAATTATACTTAAATAACTAAACTAAATAAACATTAAAGCACTGGTCAAATTTGCTAGGAATTAAGTAAAACATTAAAAGTTAGTTTTTTTTATCGTTATATGCTTATTACATTCATTTATTTTTTTTTCACTTCTATATATTAAAGTATGGCAGTAATGTTCAATAATGAGAAGTATTATTTTTGTATTTTTGCAATGTTAGTTATCATTAGCTTTAATTTAATCCATTTTAAAACTACTTTTTTTTTTCATCCTAACATGACAAGACAATCCTTTGCTAAGAGTCCATATTTATAATATCCTGTACACGTTATTTATGATAGTATTTATATAATAAAGAATATTTTAGTACCGGATAGAATTTTTATACTAAAAAATATGTTAGTATGTAGTTACTTATGATATCATTGCATGAATTTACGTACGAATTCATAAAATTCATAAAATCAACAAACATAACTAAGGATAATTTCAATCAAAACATATATTCAAATTTGTTTCAATCATTTTAAGAAGAATCGTACTTCAAAATACAATAATTAATCTCACTAATAATTTAAAATAGCTTCATTTACTGCTTTGCATTCTAAGTAATAACAAAATAAAGTATAATTTTGAGCTGCCCTTCACATTCTTTTTCTTCCTCAATTTATACGTAACAACCAACTCAATGTCCTATGTTTCAGCAAGATGTTGGTTCCAAAAGTTCCACACGGAAAATAACACATTTCTATATTTCCAAGAAGAAAAAGTTAAACCAAGACTTAAATACAAACATTTATTTATTATTTAAATAATAATATTTTAATGCATTTTTTATTCACTTTTAATCTAATATTTTAATCATTCTTTAATTATTTATTTTAAGTTTTTTTAGTAGTATAATGTGATGATCTAAAAATAATTAAAATAATTAAAATAGTAAGTTAAAGTGAGTGAAAAAATAAATCAAATATCATTATCTTATTATTTTAGTTAATTGTACGAAAAATCTTGAGTGTACCTTTTTTTTTTCAATTTGTGAAAAGTATAATTTGAATACACACAGATAATAAAATATATGTTTTACTATGATTTAATTAAAATGTAAGATTTTATATTTAATATAAAAATAATATTACAGTTAATATATAAATTTTATTATTCTAATTGAATAAAAACGAGATGACACACTCTTCTATAACTTTGATATTATTATTTAAATCCATTAAAATAATGTCTCATCACCGGTATTGATGAGATTGTCTTTATTGTGAGTAATAATAATTTTAATCAGTTCTATATAGTATCATTTGATATTCGTCATACAATCTCACATTTCTTAATACATATATAATAAGTAAATAAGATAACTAAACAAAATATTAATAAAAGAATTAAATAACAAAAACTTAATTAACAAATATAAAATTTTTAAATATTTAATAAATAAAAAAATTTAACACAAATTCACTTAAAAATACCTGAACTTACTGGGTAGTTGAAATTTAATTAATCCTTGAGCTCTCTTGGAAAAAACTCAATTTTGATGTTTCCCAGGATTAGGTCTCCTTGTCCCACGCGAGGTACCAAAGTAACGAGCACATCATCGTCTTCTGCAACTTCTAAATTCTCCAGAACTTTGGATATGGCAACTTTAAAGGTAGTGGTGATGTTATGGCCATGTCCATGCGCCACATTCACAAAACTTCCCACAAATTCTGTCTCATCTGGATTACTCAACCTCTCTTCATCATCATCAACATGAACATCAAACTTAACATACTTATCACTTCCAAACTCAATCCCTTCCATCACTAAAACCTCTTCCTCTTTTTCTCTCTCTTCCCTGCTCCTTTTTTTCTTCGGCCTCTTAACAATGACACTCGTTACGGAATCCAAAACCAAAGGAAACTTTATCGGCTTCCAACTCAAAACCTCATCCTTCTTCCTTTGTCTCAGGAGCTTACTTTTTCGTGATGTGGGTGGCGTACGTAACCATGGAAGATCAACATCTTGGTACACGTACCCCAACTTTTTAGTATCAACGCAATCTCTTACCTTAACACGAACAAAATCAGCATTCTCATCGTAGAAGTAAAACTCGGAATCTAACCAATCTTCGTCACTATAGTCCCTTCTTCCTTCTCCCAGTGTTTTCCATATCGCCCACATTCGATCCATGTTCGCGTGATGAACATAGAAAATGGGGTCTCTAGCAGCTGTGTAGAACGTGCCCATGTCCTCATGGTGCGGAGTATCAGCCCCACCAATCCATGAATGAAGAGTGTTATGTGGAGCAACCTCCACAGAACCCATACCAGGATGAGGGTTATTATCCCCTAGCCGAAAAGGGCTTCCCATGAACAATTCTGTGGTGCTTGCAAGCACCATTTGCTTGTACATGGTGGCTAAATTATACGAAACTTGTTGCTGAGAAGGGACGTAGCTGTCTTCAAGATGATAGTTGAGGTCAACGACGTGGGGTGGCAAGTGTTTCTGGTGTCGGAGTTGGTTGTAAAGTGAGGAGTTATGGTCTGTGAAACAAGATGGCATTTGCATGCCCTCTGCAGAATCCCAATTCCAGAATGGTAAAGCAAAGTGAGGGTCACCGATTAAGTTCCCTAAAATTCGTTCAAAGAAGTACATGTACCAACGATGGAATGGAAAGAAAAACCATGACACATGAATGTCGAATTTTGTGTCTTGAAAAGGGGGCTCAAGGTGATAAGCCCCGTTGCAATAGGCGCAGTGAACCTTAGCTTGTTGAATAAAGCTACGTGGGTCATCTTGAGGGAGGGCTTTCATGAGTGCAATGCCCTTTTCAAATTTAGCTATGTATTGTTCATCAAGCATGTGAAATGGTTTCCTGACTCGCAGTGTGGCATTGGGAGAAGCAAAATCTTTGAAATCTATGAGATTGGAGAAAGATGGTTTAGATGGACAACAATGGTTGTCTGTTATTGGATTAGAAGGTAACTCAGCAGGAAAACAGTGAGTTATATTAAGAGATATTGCTTTAGAAACGGAGAATGAGTGGTCAATGTTTTTGTGTCTATGGTTGGAAGTTGTGGCGGTGAGGCCATGAAAGGGTTTATACGTTTGTGTGGAAGTGTTGAGAATGAATGTTAAGGGAATGAGGAAGAGAAGAAGGGCCAAGAATAAAGGTAGAAGCTTGGAAGGAGTGTTCATTGCTGCTTTTACTTAAACTTTTTTATGCTCTCAAAATTTGTCTCTACTAATAAGCATTGTGTTAACGACGAAAACTGAGTAAGATAAAAGCTTTGAATGGTAAGCGTTGAATGAGTGAGATACTCACTAGAAACGAAACTGGTAGCCATTAATTAATTAGGGAGTGTGCAAGAATTCGATTATTAAATATCCAATTTAGATCGAATCTATATTTAAAAATTTTATCAGGATTCAAATCTATTTATTTTCTTTAAAAAATACAATTTATTTGTTTGATGCGATGCTGTTACTTAAAAAATATAAAGAGAACATGTGATTGAATTTTAAAATTTTGTTATATTATTATTTTGAGTTATCTTTCGGAACCCTCGCCGTTGAGAGTGAAGTTTAAATAATAATTAGTGTGTGGCAGTGCGGACGCGGGGTCTTCGTTTTTGTTTTATTTATTTATTTAAAGAAAAATAATATAATTAAAAAGTATATTTGTTTAAATGAATTTAAGAAATAAATATTTAACTATTACAATTATATATAAGTGTGTTATAGAAATAAAAAGTTGAGTAATCATGTAAAAGATTAATAATTATATTATTTTATGATAATATATATATATATATATATTAAGATAATAATAATACCAATACTAATATTAATAATAATAATAATAATAATATAAACATACTAATAACAATATTGATAGTAGCACCCTCCATGTTGTATTGTATATAAATATAAGAGGTAAAGATAAATAAAAAAAGTGAATTTAAGATATAAAGATAAATTAACAAAAAAATAAATGCAAGAAATATGATTTCTTAGTAAATAAAAGTAAGATATACATTAAAATTAAAATGAAAATATAAACATATTATAAAATATGAATGATATGATATAAAATAAAAATAATATGAAGTTGATCTTAAAGTTTATAAATAAAAACACATATAAATAGACAGATTAAAAGACTAAGATGCGGTCATAGACATATTTGAAACATGTTGTATAAAATAAAAATAATACGAAATTGATTTAAAATTTGTAATAAGATAAAAATAATAAAATAATAAAAACAAACCCGTAATAATAATAATAATAATGAAACTAATGATAATATTAATTCAAATAATAATATATAATAATAATAATAATAATAAAATAATACTAAAATAAAAACTATATTCACAAAAGTAATAATAATAATAAATAATAATAATAATAATAATTATTATTATTATTATTGCACCCTTCTATGTTGAATAGCACATCAAAATAAAAGATCGATAAAAATATAAAGTGTCTACAAATAGTTGAAATATTTTCTCGCACTAAATAGAAGTAGATGGTATGTAGAAAATAAAATAAGAGATATAGGAAAAAATGTAGACATAATGTAAAATATGATTTTGAGCTGTCTAGTAAAATAATATTGTTATATGATTAAAATTTATAATTAAATTTTTAAATTATATATTATATTAAAATAAAATGTATTTAAACAAATTGTTGTTAAACTAAAATATAGATATATTATATATTATGAATTCGTACAAAATAAATAAAATAAATAAAATATTATAAATATAATTATAAATATAATATTTAAATAAATAATTGAATAATGACATAAATTAAATAGTTAATTGTGAGTATTTTTTGTAACAAATAAATTAAAAACAAATACCACTATTTTAATATTGATTTCTATAAGCTAAAATAATAAATTATAGAAAGTTGGATTAGTAATAATAATAATAGATTATACTAATAATAGTAACAATATTAATAATAAAATAATAATAAATCAGAGTAATATGCAACATATTGTTATTAGCGTAAACACATAATCTACCCTGTCTACGTTACACATTTTTATTCATCGAGAATAAAGTGGAATAAAGGAAAAAAAATAAGAATTGGGATACCCACACTCGAAAACCGAGTAAGATAAGCTTTGAATGAGTGAGATACCCATTCGAGACGAAACTGGTAGCCATTAATTAATTGGGGATAGCCATTAATAATTACGGAGTGTGCAAGAATTCGATTTTTAAATATCTAATTTAGATCGAATCTATATTTAAAAATTTTACAGGATTCAAATCTATTTATTTTCATTTAAAAAATTACAATTTATTTATTTGATGCGATATTGTTACCTAAAAAATATAATGAGAACATGTAATCTATTTATTTTCCTTTAAAAAATACAATTTATATATTTGATGCGATATTGTTACTTAAAAAATATATAGAGAACATGTAATTGAATTTTTAAAATTTTTTATATTGTTATTTTGAGTTATTTTCCATAACAGTAATCTTTGCATGAAGTTTAATATTGTTCTCGCTTGTAACGATTTCGCTGTTCAAAGGACTTTACGAATACGGAAAGTAAAAATGAAATGTATTCTCTTGGGTGGATTTGCAAGAATATATGAGCGCGAAAAAGCAGAATACATGAATTATTTGTGTTGCTATCGGGTGTATCCGGTGATGTTTCTGATGATGTTTATAAGAAAAATGATATTATAGAAGTGTTGGAATTCAAACAATAGATATATGTGTGTGAATGTGATGTAAGATCCCATGTATGTATTAAATGTCTAACACTTAGTTGGTTAGATTAGTAGATCATGTTTGATACGTGTGTGATAGTTAAAAAGTGTTGTTTTGTTGGCTCGATAGTCGATTAGAATACTAATTTAGTCAATTAGTTTAGTTCTGTAACATGAACTTGGGTTCTGTTATAAACTAATGGGTTAAATATGTTTTTGGTCTCTAAGTCTCAGCGAAATTTGGAATTAGTCTCTCATCAAAACTTTTGACCAATTTAGTCCTTCATCTTTCAAAATGCATGAATTTAGTTCTTTTATCCAAATTTTGTTAAGTTTATCTGACGTTTCAAGCGCATTTCATGATAGTATTTAAATTATTTACACTGTTTGACACATTTTTGCTTCAATGTTAACTTAAATACTATTATGAAATGTGCTTGAAACGTCAGATAAACTTAACAAAATTTGGTTAAAAGGACTAAATTCACGCATTTTGAAAAATGAAGGACTAAATTGGTATAAAGTTTTGATGATAGACTAATTCCAAAATTCACTGAAACTTGAGGGACCAAAAACATATTTAACGCTAAACTAATTGATTAACCAAATAATCTAATTAACTAGGAACGTCATGACAACCGCTGATTCATATAATCAGATCACTGCACCTGCTGTTTTTTTTTTTTATGTTTTTTCAACAAAAAAAGAAAGAGTGTTGAATATCTTCTTGGAGCAAATCCTGCAACAATGGCTTAAGTGTTCATCATGAATGATCACCAAGATCCATTGAAGAGATGTAATATTGACACAAAAGCTGTATTCTAATTAGGTGTTATTGTTCCATCATTGTTACTGTTTTTCACTAGTTTTTGTAATTTCTTGAAACTAAAATTCTGTGTGTTATCACTGTGATCGTGGTAATTGTGTATAATTGTTTGGAGCATTACATTTTGTACATTTCTTGAAGGGATGTTTTCAAGATGTGTGGTTTTAGAGTTTAGGAATTGCATAGGTATTTCTTGTATTCCTTTTTTTGTTGATACAGTAAAATTTCAAGTGATGAAAAATAGAGACTTGATGTAGATTCATTTGAATCGAACCAAAATAAATCTTGTTGTCTCTTGTGCTCTCATTCATTCTCTTTTTAATGTCAAAAGATGGACCACAAATCAAACAAAGGTCGTTTGAACCGAATACAATAGCTTTGAATTCAAAGTTAAAAATTAACAAGTGTCCAAAGAGTGACACGGGTTATTTTAGGCCCCAAAAAGACAATCTGAATATTTAAAGAGAAATCATGAGAAGGCAGGAAAATGAGGAACGTCATGACAACCGCTGATTCATATAATCAGATTACTGCACCTGTTGTTTTTTTTTTATGTTTTTTCAACCAAAAAAGAAAGAGTGCTGAATATCTTCTTGGAGTAAATCATGCATTGGAGTAAATCATGCAGTAATGACTTAAGTGTTCATCGTGAATGATCACAAGATCCAATGAAGAGATGTAATATTGACACAAAAATTATATTCTAATTAGGTGTTATTGCTCCATCATTATTACTGTTTTTCACTAGTTTTTGTAGTTTCTTGAAACTAAAATTTTGTGTGTTATCACTGTGATCGTGGTAATTGTGTATAGTTGTTTGGAGCATTTTTGTTGATATAGTAAAATTTCAAGTGAAGAAAAATAGAGATTTGATGTAGATTCATTTGAATTGAACCAGAATAAATCTTGTTATCTCTTGTGCTCCCTTTCATTCTCTTTTAATTTTTGTTAAGTATAAAGATCGAACAATATGCATTCTTAAAACCTCTTTTGTCAGTTGGTTAAAGATATAACAAAAACTATTTTTAATAGGGCTGGCCAAATTATACTGAACTGCACTGAACCATTAAAAACTGTACTGAACTAAAAAATGGTTCACCTGAACTGCACTGAACTGAAAAACAGTTCAGACAAACTGAACTGAACTAAACTATTTTTTGTTCTAACAAACTGAATTACATTGAACTGCACTGAACTGAATTGCAATATGTATTGAACTGCTATGAACTGAACTCTTTTTTCAAACTGCACTATTTTTGAACCGAATTGCACTATTTTTAACTAAACTACACTATTTTTGAACTTAATTACATTAATATTGAACTGAATTGCACTATTTTTTAACTAAACTACATTATTTTAAACTGAATTGTACTATTTTTAAACTGAAGTGTATTAATTTTTAATCGAACTATACTAATTTTAAACAAAACTGCAATATTTTTTGAACCGAGCTAGTTGTGTACTATTTTTAAATTGTTTAACTAAATTTTTCAACTAACATTGCCATTTGTGTAGATAAAAAAAACATAAAACTAAGTAGATAAGAAAAATTTGTCTCTACTCAAAAATACATCTTCAAATATAAGTTATTTTTTATTACTTTGTCATTTGTGTAGTTTAAAAAAAAAATAGATTATAAAATAAAAAAGTTGTTTTTTATTTTCAAATTGTACAATCTAAAATTAAACATTTTAAAAAGTAATAAAATAAATTTTTAATTATATAATTTTAAAACAAAAATAACCCACTGTTGTTTGTGATTTGCTTAGACAAGTGCATATATAAAGAAACAAAAGAAATAGTGAATTAATTGATTGAGATCAAAAGTAATGTACAACCAAAAAATGAATTGATTACAAAATTCTATAATACAGAAAATACTTTTTTCTTTTTATTATACAATATAAAATATATTTATAATTTTATAAATTATGTCTGAAAGTAAAAAATAAATAATTTTCTAATTATATGATTTAATTTTTTCTAATTATATAATTTATTCTTTTTTCTAAATTATGTCTGAAAGTAAAAAATAAATAAATTTCTAATTATATGATTTTTTAATTATATAATTTATTCTTTTTTCTAAATTATACAATTCTAAAGATCATTTAACTTTTATATTACATATTTGAAGAAAAAGTGATAATTTTATATTTACGAGAAATATGGAGGTGTCGCAAGAATCAGTCGTTAAGTCTCTTCTGGTTAGGGGAAAATATTTTTATTTTTATACAGATCAAACAAAAGTGCCAATTTCATGTAAAAGAGAAAGGAAAAAATAAAAGGGAAGTTCAGTTCAGTTAGTAATTAACTGATACAAGTTCAGTTATTTAAAACTGCACCTTAAAACAGTTAAGTACAATTATTATTTCAAATGGTTCAGTTTATTTTAGTTTAGTATAGTTAACTATAATTTAATACAGTTAGGTTAATTTTGTCCGGCGCTAATTTTCAAGTGTAAAAACGAATAAAAAGTTTTAGAAACTAATTCACCTCCTCTTGATCTTGAAAAATGGGTACATCAAAACTAACAATCTGATCATGGAAAGGACGTAAAGATTTGAGGGTGTTGGCTGCCATTTTACGAGTTTAACCCAATCATGTGATTAATATTTTTCAGTCACGTGGTTTGTGTTTTGTGGTTGAAGATTTTGGAAGTTAGATTTGTAGGTGAGTTTTGTTCCAAATGGGGTGGTGGTAAACGTGTGTTCAAGGGAATGTTGTGTGTGTACTGGTGTTTTGTGTGTCAAAAAATGTGTTAATAAAGTGTTGTGTGTGCATCGGTTACGGTGCTTTGTGTGTGAGTGTATGTTCATTAGTTACGTAATAATATATAATAATATATGTATATAATAATTAATAATAACAAACATATATATAATAAAATATTATTGAAATTTAATATTTTTAACTTTTTTAAAAATTATTTAATTTTATTTTTACGGTAAGGAAAATTAGGTAATTTTTAAATTTTATCTATTAATTTTTTTTAATTTATCACATCACCCAAATCATACTAATTTTCACAAAAATTCATTTTCAAATTTACTTATTTTATCCTCTAAATTCATTAAAAAATCGAACATGTTCATCTATTCAAATCCAAATCCAATTCTTCTTCAAATCCATTTTCTCAAAATAACACACCCAAAATAATAATTAGTGTGTGATCTATGTGCACGCGTCTTCTTTTGTTTATTTATAAAAGTAATATAAATAAAAAATATATTTGTTTAAATAAATTTAAGAAGTAAATATTTAATTATTAAAATTATATATAATAATATATAAGTGTGTTACAGAAATAAAAAGTTGAATCATGTAAAAAATTAAAAAATTATATTATTTTATGATAATCTATAACAATATATAAAGATAATTTCCTCTTTTGTGTTCATATTTCAGAATACTAATTATACCCTTTACAATATAATTATTTATTAAATTTTTTAAAATTAACGCTTACTTTTGGTTATTTTCTATAAAATTGTTTATCTTTTTTTTATTCATCAATAATTATTCTCTCTATTCATTCTATTTTATTTTTAATAAATATAAATTTATTTTATATATTAACTTAATAATATTACACTATTATGACCTACTAATATAATATCATTCATATTTAAAAAATGCGTACACACATGTACAATATGTCTGTGTTTACACTAATATATATTGAGATAATATCAATACTAATACTAATACTAATAATAATAATAATAATAATAATAATAATAATAATAATTTAAACATACGAATAACAAATGATATAGTAGCATCCTCCATGCTGCATTATATATAAATTTAAGTTGTAAAGATAAAAAAAAAGTGTAATTAATTAAAATATAATTCCTTAATAAATAAAAGTAAAATGTAGGTAGAAAATGAAACAATACGTTAATGAAACAAGTAGCTAACGCCCCTTATGATTATTTTAATATGGTGAGATTTTTGATCACCACACACGTTGATAGTACCTTATATTTGTTAAGATTGAGTTTATCATTTACACATTCGTATATATAAAATCAAAAAATAAATATTTACCAACATTTTAGATGAGATATCCCCAATTAAAGTAAGGTGAAACAATAAAATATCAACAATTCTTCTTAACTGCCTAAAATTTTTGTGCACTTTATTTTATGAGAAGTTTAAATAATAAAATTTGTTGTAATATGTGAAGGGACCAGTATCATCTAACCATGCCTTTAAAATTAAAGGCGGGGCCAAGAAAAATAAAAATAAAAATCCAAGTTTCTTATCATTCATGCTTAAGAGATGTCCCAATATATATGCAACGATTAAACCATATTTAGGCTTGACTTTCTGGCCTCTTTAAACTTTTCCTTACACTTTCTAAAATTGAGCAACCAAAAGTCTTGGCAAAGGTTGCAGATATTCTAATTATTTTTAAAATGACTTGATAATAAACGATCAATTTGATATTGTAGCAGCCTTTCCTCGTCAGCAACATGGACTATGATTCATGGAGTAGTTTATACAACAAGATATTTGAAAAAGTAACAACTGAAATTTGATTATATTAACAAATATTAACCATTCAAACCTGAAAATCTAATCAATCGCAACATCTGAAAAGCAGCAGCATTACAAGGAAGAATAGCAGCAGCATTACAAGAAAGAATAGCTATTATATTTTAATTCTCTGTAATAAAAAAATGGTGGGACAAAAATGGCTCAAACCTCAGTGGGAACTCAAGCTTGTCCAATATCAACACTATAGCACAACTGGAGGAGCAAAGAACCCTCTGCCAAACCTAAAAAATCTAACACTAGTGGTAACAGTAGGATGCTACATATGTCACAAGACTAAACCATAAGGGTCCAACCAATATGCTTACAAACCTGTTTCATAACCTCAACCTAACCTTCCTAACTGATTGTGTGTAGAAGATCTGTAACCCATTAATGTATACCCTACAAACTATGATTTTATGAGAGGCTGAAGTCCATCACCTTCCCAGCCAAGCTTGAGCATTTGATCGACAACTTTCAAGCTTAACTGCAAACAGTAAGTAGCAGTATTAATAACCATTGAATGAAACAGTTTAGACATTAAAACAAAACAATTACAGGCGCAACAGAGAGATTTATTTAGACAAATAGTTGGCCTTCATTTCATGCACATAAAAGGTTCAAATTTCATCGCTGGCTATCATCAACTAAACTTCAGATGCGGTAAGAAGAATAGTGGAAATTTCACACCATTTAAAGTCACTAGTATAACGCAAAAATATTTTGATTCTATTGGTGGAAACTACACAGATGTGATGTAGTGACTACTAATATTATGCAATTCAAGAAACTGCATGGGCAATATATGAAGTTTGTTCTATTTATCAGTTTACAATTCAGGAGAAGTAAAAAAAAAAAGACTCCAGTTGAAGGACATTGGTATTTCATATGAAAGAATTAACTTACAGCCGGATCAGTAAAGATTATCAATTGTTTATCCAAAGTTGAAACCAAAAGATTTGTGTTATCCTTGCTTAGAGCCAGAGCTGTGATATCCTGCCCTTCTTTCAGCTTCAATACATGAAATACCTACACAAAAATGTAGAGAAGACTTGTGATCTTTGAGAAAACTGCCTAATATTGGGAACCCACAAAAAATAACAGGTCCAAGAATATTTACTGTCTCATTAGAAATCAATTATTTTTTATTTGAAAATACATATCTGCAGACGATATTTATAATAATTCCACTACAAGACAAGAAATAAAAAGCTTGCTTTGAATGTTGCTCTTTTAGATAAAATGCCTGGTTACAGTACACAAAAATGAGGAATAGAATGCCGCACTTTAATGTGTCATAAAACGTAAATGCAAATTTAAATCTGAAATTTTAATGCTGTACCTCCAGCGTGTGCATATCCAGGAAGCAAATAGATGGCGATGGAACATCTATTCCGGCGTTTTCAAAAGTTTCTTCTGATTCTGAATAAAAATTGTCACCTGACTTTTGCGAGGTCGGACTATTAATAATGGGTCTACCATTTTCAAGGGAATTTATTCCAATCAAAGCACTCATCCCATCAACCGAAATTTCTATGCAACTGATACTGCAAAAGAAAGATAATTCTGTTCTTGCAATTGGAGTACCATTGAGTGTAAAAGTATTGAGAGTATGCTGAGATTCATTCCAAGTCATTACAACCCCCTCAGAGGAAAGGCAGACAATATGGGCCTCCACACCATCCAGCCTTCTAATTAGACGCCCCCTTCTTATAGAGTGCAAGAGAACATCTGATGAATGGGAGCAAGAAACAACTATTCCAATATCCGAGTTAACACAACAACTAAGTATTTCGGTGCGGTGGCCCCGAAGTACCTGTATGGGACCTTCAATTCGTCGTCTCCTGTCTTTTTCTAGCATGTGCAATGAACCATTACTAGTTGAAGATGATGTACCTGTTCCAGCGGAATGTTCTGACATGACACTTGTGTGGGATGCAAGTGCCCTATGTATTCTCCAGAGTAATACTGTGGTGTCTCGGGATCCCGTCACTAGGTAGTTACTATCAGGTGAAAGACCGAGGCATGTTACAGGAGCACAATGCCCATAAGCTGTTTCTAATGTTTTAGCTCCATCTGAGGATATTAGCCTAATACTACTATCAGCATGCCCACCTAATCAATTAGAAGCAAAACTCCAAAATTAGATGTCAAATATTAAGTATACAAAACCAACTACAATGTAGTCCATGTTTCTAAAACTCTGTAAGAGCCAAGACGATGAAAAAACATAATTTATTTTAAACAAAAAACAGATGAACTATTTCTCAGTAAATGTTACTTGAAAATATGGCAATTCAAGTCAGCAATACAGACCAGCAATCAAATTAAAATGATACTGCAACGTCGTGAATAAAAAGCAAGATAGAAATGTCATTATTCATATCCCCTGTTAGTGAGCAACTATATTATAATTTATTATTATTTCCATAATTTTAAATTGTCAAGATTGATTGATGATTAGAATATGTTAATTTGCACTGCCGCAACATTTAAAACTAAAATTTGAGCACCAGTAATGGCATTTAGCTTTATGGGTTACAGATCTACACAATAATATTACAATGATTGTGGATGCTAAATTTGATCACCATACAAGCAATGTTTTAAAACTTGGATTTGTAGGCATAAACTTGGATTACAGTACCAATAAAACTTTTTTTATATTATATAATGTATGAAGTAATAAAAAATGTAATGTTGTAAGAAATTAAGATACAAAAAAATATAAATTAACATAATTATGTTGCATAAGATAAAAAATACTAGTAATGGAAAAAAAATTATTTATAACTAAGTGTAATCCTTAAATGTGTTTTTTATTTATCTTAAAAATGTTTTAGTTTAAATTTAAAATAGAAATGGAAAAATTTGACAAATACTAGTTCAAACTGGCTTTCTGCAAAGTTTTGGACCTCTTCTGAAATGAACTAGCTTTTTTGGAGTTACCAGACTAGTCACTAGACTGATTTCCAGTCATTCCAGCCCAGTTTTAGAAATAAGAATAAAAGGAAACATTATAACATGAAAATAAACCCACACAATTATGGTTCAAACCCTAACAAAGATTCCATGTAGTGGATAAATAACACTATTCAATTAATTTGAAGTTTTGCATGAGTATAAATCCACCAGAAGAGCTCGCTTTATAAATAAGAGGCAGGATATGAAAACAATGTTAAGCATTTCTAGATTACCAGTAATAACTTCTTTGTTGCATGTTATAGAAACAATAGCTTGGCTTCTAATTCCAGAGGCAGCAAATGCTACTGCTTGGGGGAATTGCCACTCGACAGAAGATGAGGCTGGTGCTTTGAACATGCGCATAATAGTACCACCAGCAGAGGCTAATGTAGCTTTTCTGTGTTGAAAGAGGAAAGGAGTACCCTGCCCATCAGGTGTATTGGGCTGCCACTTGTGTTGTACAACATGAGCTGCTGGTGCATTCATATCAACAACCACAACTGTATCTGAAGATGCATGGATGGCAGCTGCGGGAAGATTGCAGCGTTCTGGGAATGGAACATCATATGGTTTGACTTCTTTTGGATTACGGAATATTGTCTGATATTGAAATATAAACATTGTCACGTACTTAACATTGAAAATGACAGTGTATTTACATACTCTGAACAAAGCACAGTAACTCTTTCATAAACGATAATAGTCAAAGGTTTACAAAAATCTAATGCCAACAAATTTCATTTACATCGTTTTAGATTAAAAAAAGTGTTTTAGATATCAGGTATCCCCACACATTTCAAAATCAGCATATATTTCCTAAAAAAAATACTAATGATCAAGCTTTGAGAAAAATATTAAAAGCTAAATATTCTCAGTTACAACGAAAAGTGAATTCACTGATAAAAAACCAGAAATGGGCTTCCACATGGCTATGTTGGATAATCTAATGAAGTGCCTAGAAAAGGGAACTGTATCAACAAGAAGAACTCAAAAGAATATTTAACCAAAATTGCAAGCAATACGAATTCAAATGAGTTCACAACTTGCTGTGAATACTGATAGTCAATACAGATGCAGCTTCTGAGGAAAGTATAATATTGGAATAATGTCAATGTTGCTTACTTTTAGAACCCCATAAGCACAACTTTCTCGTACACACATGCAAGCATGGTCTGGTTTTTTAACTCATTCTACATTTCACCGTTTCTTTGGGTAGTGGTTATCACTACTTATGTTTCATCTGGGCTTTAGTTAGCAGATCCATTTATAAAAGGTCTTCCCACTAAACAACTTCATGATTTCACATGCAAGCTCAAAATAAGAGAAGAGGATATCTAATTTAAAATTAGAAGGGATGCGAGTATAATTTAATATAACTTTAGGGAGGTAAGTACAGTTTCCCCTAACATTGATATAAAAAGAAAGATATCATTGGGCTAGATATTAGAAAATTTTCATGTGCGAATAGAAAAGTGCAATATTCCAATTTTATATTGGCATTACTTCGGATTTAACAGTGATGGACTCATTTGTTGAGGTTTTTGTAGGCTAGTAGGAGCAGAATATTATTAGAAAGAAGTGATAAAAAGAAGACGTAAGGTGAAATATTCTTAACAGCAAGGAGAAATAAAGCAGTGCAGAAGAAGATTTCTCAAAGAGCTTTTAAGTCCCACTTTATGTTGTACCAAGAAAAATACCATGAAGGACACCACTCAAGAGCATCAAAGACAAGCCATGAAAACAACTGTGTACTCCAATTCATCAAATCAAGCATAAAAGTGAGGATTTCAAACCTGCCAAAAATATCACACAACAGCATTCAAAGCACAATGACAACACTTTTCCTTTCTGACTCCTGCTAAAGTATGTTTAAAGCCTTTGAACTTGATCAACAATAAGTATTTGACTTCTGCTATCTAAACCTTACTTCCTTCTCTTTTAATAAAAACTTACTAAGTAAAGGGACAAAAAATACAAAGAGAAAGAGGAATTCCCCAACTATAAAACAGAAAACAAACAATGTCAAAGAGAAAATCAATAGAATAAAGCTATTCAATGCCTTAGCATATCCACTAGTTCTCCATTAAATAAATCAGAAGGATAAGATGTAATTTCCTTTTGATGGTGAGTACAGATGTAACTTCTCAATACAAACTATCTATAAGAAAGAATTATCTGAATGTTGTGTCTAATGACATACCACACAGTATGTAACTAGGCTAATTTAGAAATCAAATACATTAGATTCATGCCTAACAATCAATTATCAATGATCCTCATTTGCTAGAATTTGTAACAGCTAATGATTAACAAATCTATAACAGTTAATGCCCAACATTCTAACACTATCCAATAATCAGCTGTTACCTGCAAATGCAGAACTTCTGCTAATGGCTTTTTCTTCAAGTGAGGAACAGTCAGAAGTTGGGACGGTGTTTGTCCAAAATAAGCAATCTGATCTTGTATGGCACGCTGTTGTACCTTTACTTGTCATGAATAAAAGAAAATATTAATCTACATAAACATGAATAAATTACATTCCTACAATCATCTTATAACAGAGCAATTTAAGGGTACATTACATGGTCTTCCCTTAGATTAAATTTAGTATGAATAAATTTGTACTAAAAACTTCTTTCACATGTCCCTTGATTTGTTATCTTTTAGGCATTATGTGTTTGGTTTGTGCATAAAAATAAAGGAAGTATATGCAGTTCTTTAAAACAATAGAGGTGTCAATGCATAAGAATTATACATATGAGAAGGGACTTAGGTAAAGTTTTTTATCAGTGAGGCCTAGGAGTACAGCTAACCTCAGGGAAGGTTAGCACAATTATCCCAATTTATAACACATAATTTTTTTCCATATAACTTTTCTTATCCACTCAATTACAATTATTAGCAACATATTTTTTGGATGTAATGCAAAAGTACTAATTAATCAGGAATCTTCACATAACAGCTTTGGGCACAGTTAGGTCAAAGGCCTGGTATCCATGCCTTTATGGTCAAATGGTCTAGAGTTTGATCTATGGCAAAACAATCTATTTGTCCGTCATCCATTCAATTTATCCACATGTAAATTCATTAAATCCATTCATTCCCTTCAGTGGATGTATAATGATCCATCAACTATTTATCAAAATCTAATGGATATTCTGATCTATACCTCAAAGATCAAAATTATTCCAACAATTTTTTTCATATTTAAATCTTTCCTAAATTTATGTTAAGAAGTGAACTTTAAGCCTAACTTAACTCTACAAACTTGGCTTGTAAAGTGAGATTTGCACCCACTTATATACTATGAAATGGCATTACCTCTAGTTGATGTGAGACTTCCATCAAGTATATTGACGAGATATTCATTGTTGTTCGTGAAAGTGGGTGCATTTATCGTGCCATTAACAATATGAATTATTAGCAGTGTCAATAAATATAACTACCACTTGAACTTTTTAATTTTGAGTATCTTTGAGATATATTAAAATTTATGACATTATTCATTAAAACTAATTTAACTACTTTTATACAACTTCATAACTAGATACATTTTCCTTATATATAGAACTTGAAGTATTATATTTTTGTCGATGGATTGGATATCCATCCATGAAAAATTTATTAATAGATGGATTTTCATCAAATGGTTAAAGACAGATCGGTTTTTATTTTATTTTTTTAAATAATTCAGCAGATCAAAATTAGTAATGGATATTATAATCCGTATTAAAATTTTTCTGTTCCATCCATTTACCACCCATACTTGCTACTCTAATTCTTCTAATAAAAGGTTGACTCTTAACGCAGGATTGGTAATCATGTGCATTGGTCAATGCTTCAAGCTCAAAGAACTCATGCATGAGGGACATTATTAAGGAAGTGAAACAATAGATGTAATGGAAATATGTCTCAATTACAAAGTTAAAAATGTCGTTTACACTGTAACTAACAAATACAAGGATTTATAGTTATCCCAAGTGTCATAATAACATAGTAGTGCACAACATATAATAGCTTAAATAAAGTTTTAGCCTGTAAAAATATCATATTATAATGAATATTTAATATTTAGGTTTGATCTAATCCAAACCCCAAAAGGTTATAGATCGAGAGTATTTGACCATTTATACACGATTCCTGATGCAACTGTTGTCCAGAACTCTGAATACAGCCACATAAAGAAAGTTTGTCTGGTACATGAGTGTGTAATTAATAAAAGAGTGGAATTGGCAGTGATCTGACGCTCTAGAGGAGCCAAGGACCAACCAATGGGTGGTCACCAAATGAAAAAGTGTACTAGACAGAAGCCAACAAATCTGGAGGAGCCATGACAATTCTAATGAAAGTTATAGATGGGTCATGGTTATTCCTAAAAAAGAATTGCCTATGGTTGTTAGTGGATAAGGAGACTGATGTACTGCACTAAAGACTATAGAACCTTCCATTCACTAGTGAAATGAACCAACCAAAGTGTAATCAATTAACATCAATAAATAATTATTTGTTTTCTCTCTCTCACTCTGAAAGTTTAACACCAGTGGACAATAGGCCCATCATTTTTAATGGCTGAGGATTACTTGTCATCCTCATCACGCACTATATACCATGTTAAGGAAGAGAGAAACAAGAGACAATGAAATCCACTTGTCTCAACTACAAAACTGCATGTAAAAAGCATTAAGTACAAGAATTTTCCAGAGGCCCTAATTACCATGATTAAATATTATTATATTATGTATGATTACCATATTTACATACTACGAAACTTTAGGATTTTAATCAACAAATAAATGAGTTGAAAATATGGTGATGAGAAGGAAACATACTGGGTCAGAGATTTTATCAAGATCCACTGTCCCTTCATAGGTAGTATAAAAGAAAACGTTATTCGCTGTAACAGCTTCCTTGCCCCTTTGCTTAAACCTGAGCAGATCAACTTAATTTTATAAACCAGAATATGTATAGAAAGAATGGATTAACTAACTTACGATAATGGAAAGAAAAGAAAACAAGCAGCAGAGCAAAGCATCAAACATTTGGGTGAAATTAAAACGTAGTTAAAAACCTACCCAAATATGAGGTCAATCCACTCGTGCAAATGAGCAGAGACATACTCACTCTCTAGAGCCTTCCGGTGCTTATGAATAAAATCAACTGGATTTTCAGCCCAAGCAGGAAGCTTTACGGTATCTGGCAAAAAAGCAGAAGTAAGCTATTAACCATGATATCACAAACGACATTTTCACACAAAAAAAGAAAAAACTAAAGCATAAAACATCATTTGAAACATACCAAGTTTTCCTCCTGTTTGTGTTGTGCCAAAATCAATTGAATTTTCATTTGTGAGGACCTCAGATTGGTAAAATAGCTCAGGAACCTAAAAAGTGGAAATAAAAAATTGTTAGTGATAATAATTTCAATAAAACCATAATAACATTCAATATTAATAAAAGCATCCCCCTATTGAAGACACCTAGCAAAGGTCCCCCTAATTAATAGAACTATATTCTTAAAAGGTGAATTTAGGTCTAACTCAATCTAACAAAACAAGCATGTAATGTGATGATTTCCTCCACTCATAAACTGTATTTTGGTATTATCCCTAGTCAATATAGTACGTAAGTTTTTCCCAATATATATAGAACAACCATGTTTTAGAAGTGTATACATACCAATTCCTTTACATCACTCATGTCCTCAAGAACTCCATTCCAAGTAGCAGAAATATCAGAAAACATTCGATCTGCATGGTCAAATTTTCCACCTTGCAGTTGGATTGCAAGGGTAGTGAACGGTTCAACCCTGACAAGATAATACAAAACCTGTAAAAGATAATAAATATTAGATACTCCAGAATCAGCAACTAAAAAAATTCATGCAAGACAACCGAGTTTAAATACTGTGTAGTTACTTCTATTGCTACTGTATTAAGAAACAAAAGGGTAAATCAGGCATCAGAGGACATAGTGATTATAATACACACAAAAACGGAGGCTTGAATTCATGAGGCAAAAGAAACAATGAAGCAGAAAACAAAATCTTAAAGATAGTATTCTTTCAAATATTGACTTAGTTCCTTGTTTTGGGGCCAATAAGTATATCTCTTAGACCTTACTAGATTGAAACTATGATTGCTATCTTCTCTAAATTGTAACTCAATTTCAGTAAAAGTACTTGGATTTTAATTTTGTAGATGTTCTGCAGTCCTAGTTGAAATATTATTGGCAAGTCTAACTCTACATAGAATTTGGGCTTTTCCCTTGAAAATACGAGCTCTATTTAAGAGGATGTGATGCTCATTTCTTCAGAGATAAATTTCAAAAGCATCAATGAATTAAAAAAATATCTGGGATAAGGCTATGTTGTTGAAACAATGATGATTAAAATAAAGTTTTAGTAAGGAACATTTTATGAATATTTTTTCAGCAAAATGCTTCCAATTTGGTTGCACATTGCTATCAAAAGCAAGATGCAGTAGTGCCTATGAAATCTCAGATAGGGGGATTCTTCTCATTTTAGTCTACTATATAATTCAAGCTTTCCATGACATGCCACTTTTGGGCAGTCAACAGTAAAATTCATTGTGAAGACTTGGGTATTATTGAGGCCTAAGTCTTGCATTAACTAATAGGAAATGTTCAATGAATTATTTATAAGGTTGGTTATCCCCGTAAATGATTCACTCAAATCATCCCATTTACTAAAAGCCAGAGTCTACTGTTCAAAGAACCTACACAGCTTCCAATTCCAATGCCTCAACCTAATGATACACTCAAACCCATCTACCATTTATTTCTAAAACAACAGATAGCCAACCAATATTGATAAAATCTTAAGTAATCCACTGCCCTACTTTACATATACAGAATGAAAGACGCCAAAGCAATTGATTATAAATTATCTGAACGCAAATTTACTAAAAGGCCAGTAATATAATAGTTTGTAAAGTTGCCTTTTAAAATCATAGGTGCTAAGAGCAGACTGTCAAAATTTAGGGTAGATTCATAATATCTGAATAATTTCTCTGTTCAATTATGATAGTATGCTGCAGAAACCATGCCAGCATCATATCTGGACATACAAAACTCAAACACAACAAAATACAATACAATCAAACTTCAATTTAGATCTGTATTCACTTAACCAAATACATTTTTTTTATCAAACTATCCACATTGAACTAATTTGCTAAGTGATATTCAGCTAAGCAAATAAGCCTAAGACCCAAACATAGTTGAAGATACTAAATGAGCATACCAGCAATGCTAAAAACCTATTTTGATCAATAAGGATACTAGAAATATATAAAAAAAAAGGGACAAACTGTTCCGGCACTTGAGTAGTGTGATCCATAATGGAATTTGGGAATGACTGGATCATCAAAGCTAGTATATCTCTCCTGAAATCTATTCAGTCGATCAGGATTTAGTGCACCAACAGGCTGCATGACATAAAAAAATAAACTATGAAAACACATTATAAATGCTTTTACAATAGCTTCTAAAGAAATATTTCATTATTTAACACCTTTGAAAGGTCTCGATAAGAGGAGGGATTAGACAGATCCAAGCTCTCTGAACTGTATTCGGAAAGAATCCAAGGGAAAACCGGATACTGCCAAAAATTGGTAATGATGATAAATGAAAATAGGATTAAATAGATTAATTAAATGAAGTAAATTAAAGGGGATGGGGAGGTATGACAAATTAAATTGGTAATGATGATAATGAAAATCATGAAAATAGGATTAAATAGATTAATTAAAGGGGATGGGGAGGTAACCTGTGTAATATCATTATAACTGCGCCCAGCCAGTGTATTGAGTTGCATTAGATATTCAAAGTTACTGATCTGCACAAAGGAAATACAAAACTCTTGTAGTCATTTTCCGAAATGGATGAGTACCCAATTATAATGCAAATTATTCTTTTACTTAATGAATCATGGCTCTTACCTCCCACCTAGTCCAACGTTCCATGAGTTGAATTCTCTTCAAAAGTTGTTCAGGCCTCTAGAACAAGAAGGAATTTCTTTAGATTATTGGACAACATGAAACCCAAATGCTATGATATACATACATACATATATATATATATAAAATTATAATATCACAAATATAAATTGCAGCAAATATCAGCATGAGTTGTATATATTTCGTCAAAATTTCTTCATATAGCCCAGATGCAGAAAAATTTAGACGAAATCAACAGAAAGGATATTACCTGAGTAGCCAAATATATATTGTTTAAATGTGGAGGTCGTGCTTGAACAATTGCACGATACGCGTTTCTACGCCCTTCACCATTCTGAAGAGGGAAGTATAAAGGAAAATGTTAGGCATACCCATTGCTTAGCCTCCAACGCTGTTAAGGATTTTAGAAGAGTTGATCTTTAATATAGTATGAAAGCCTTCAAGACCAAGTGGTCAAGTGTCCAATCCTTTCCACATCCATTCTCCAAAATTAAATAAAATTTTGGTGCTAAGGTCCAACAGGCCAGTGCATTGTTCATAATTCAAGAATAAAAAGCTCTTGCAAGAAGGGCCATGTAAGAGCCTAAGCTTTTAACAGAGTCTTAGACAAGGATTACAGTGTACTGCATTCAACAGTCATATAAGTAAAATATGATGAATCATATCAGTGTTAAGATAACCTCAAAAACAAACTGATATTTTGATAGAATTTAGCTCCTCTAAAATTAGGATGTACTTTTTAGAGGATAAAGTATTATTATAACCATTGAATAGAAATTAATGGTTGAGACTTGAGGTTTTGAACAGCTTCTTAGTTTGTTGTAGTTGTGTGTGAATTTAATAACAATCAGAACCCTTGATTTTTTTTAATCTATGGTTACAACTGTAGTTTATTCCTGTAAGTACACTCCCTAAAATTGAAGGAACAAATCCTTTTTTTTTTTTTAAATTTAAAGGAAATAAACTGGTATATTTAAGAAGAAATACCCCAAAATCAAAGAAGAAGTTTGACCGGTCCACCATAAATAACTCCAGGGCACTTCTTCTAAGAAGGTATCTGTAACAGGAACTAACACTTATAAATCACCAAAATCATGTTTTAAAAAAGAAGTATACTGCAAATGTACAATAAAAACTATGAGAAAACTTCATGTATATAAACAAAAAAGAGAACACAATGCTTCACCTCTCAAGAGAATAAAGTATTCAATTCTTGGAAAAAGAAAACTACTAAGTTACAAACAACTATGGAGCAAACTTAAACTAATCAAGGATATTCCCTTATAGCTTTGTGGACAAATATTAAGCATCAATGGCTAAGTGCAAATTCAACATCTCTAAGGAACCTACAATAGAAATAGGAATAAAAAGAAAAACAAATTACTTAATTTAATGCAAAAATAAAAAGGAAATAAGGAACCAATGCCTGGTGTCACCCCGGGACACAGTCAATTACTTAAAGAGTAAATGAACTGTATACAATTATCAATGTGTATATGTTCTTAGTTGGATATTAAATGCAATACTGAAAGTTGTTGGTATGATATTAAATGTATTACTAGAAGTTGTTAGGAGTTGATAGAAGGTTCTAGAGATCTCATGTAATTATTATTTAAAGGTTTGAGTTCTTTATATATAAAAGTTGACGTACTATTTCAAACGAATCAATTGAATAAAATCTTCTTTCTTTCATATTAATTCTTTCAAGTGTATATTATCATGAGGTTAGTGAGATGTCTAATGTTAGCTATTAGTGTTATCTGTTCGTCTATAATGTTCTATTTTTCTGTAGTTTGTTTTAACTATTTTACAGGTGTGTTTGTATATTTTATTTTCTAGATTTATTGTAATTATAGGCAGTTACACTGGTCTGTAACTGTCTATAACCTCTCTCAACTGCTATGTAACTTCTCCTGGTCATTTATATGTTCTGCTACAGAACAGACCTGTAATTATTCTTGAGACTGATAATACAGCCTATATCTTTTCCAGTCACACGACTGCCTGTTACTATCCTTTAATTATTCTTTTCATCATCTTCATCAAATTCTTTATGGTATCAAATCTAGTTCGTGATCCACAATGGCCGCTCCCAATCCCAATTCCCTCCCAGATCAAATTCATTAGCTAAGTTTGTTTCGTAAGTGGCTAATATTTTCATACTGTTATCACAATCACATGTAATTAAGTGGCTATTATGGAATCACTGTTTTTTGCTGTATCTAGAGAGGTCATAGGCCGTGTGTACCCTTTTCACTTACTTTCCTTTCATAGAGAAAAACACAATTCTCGAATGACAAAACTCAATGAATTTCCCAACATTACATTCCTATTACTAAGAAAAACTCAAATCTCAAATGAGGACAATATCACCTTACAAGAAAATTTAGTAAGGTTGAGTTAGGCCTAAAAATTTGTAAGATGGTATCAAAGTTTATCCTAAATCTATTAGAAGGGCCACTCACTATATCATCCACATTTCAAGCCCAATAGTGTTATAAATGAGATGGTGTATTGGGAAAAACTAAGTCGCACATCAACTAGAGATTGTCACAATACACAACATATAAGTGAGTACAATCCTCACTTTACATGTTGATTTTCTAGGATTAAATTAAGCATAAACTACTTTGTAAGACCTCTATTTATTTCTTCACTACCCAACCTCTAATTCACCAACTAGTATGACAACTGTCTTAATTACCAAACTCACGACACTCTGTACTTGAAATGACAAAACACTACACACTGTACTTGAAATGACAAAACACTAAACCACTACAGAATGAATAAATAATAGTATGATCTACAAAATAAGCTCACCTCCGACTATAAATTTGGTGAAGAGATAACATTAGCCAGCTGCGATCTTTTTCTTGTTTCCCTGCCTCAACATTGGAATTAGAACCGTCCATTGTGGTGCTAGTTTCACTGTTATCAACTATAAAATTTATCCTCTTATTGGTTACCTACAATAAGAGAATAATGCTTTACATGAGTGTTATTACCTACATTAGACAAGAAAGTCACTGAAATGATAGGCTTTAGGTAGGGAAGGTGGAAATTAGAAAATATCAACAGAAAATAACAAGATATGAAATTGATATGATATGATGTGAAACAAAATACAAATGATTGGAAAGTCATCAAACAAAATTCGGGATCTCTTGTATTATGGAATCAAATACTAAGATCCTTTGTTGTAGCTCATTTTATTCTTCGAATCCCTTGTTTCCAGTTGTGGGTACATTATGTTTAGAAAATTATGGGCGAATTCCATCGTATGCTTTTATTTGGTTTTTCAAAACTATTTATTAAATAAGTTTTTGAAACCGACTTTTCAAAGAAAAAGTACGTTTGACCATACTGTTTTAAAGAAAAAAAATACAATTCCAAAAGTTTTAAGGGAAGAAAATATACTAATGAATTTGTTCTAAAATAAAGTTTCAAAAACTAATTTAAAAACTTATTTGATATACCATTTTTCTTTATTTTATAACTTATTTACTTCGAAGAATTCAATTACATTTTTGTGAGATAATATCATCCATAATAGTGATCTTTGTAAATCCATCGGATTTAAAGTATAATTTTCCACAGTCGTGGAGAGAACGACCATGCTCCATAAAATAAACAAGGGAAGAAAGCGAATAACGAAGACAGAAATAAGACAAGGAAAACTGAGGCATGATCCAAAGCTTTTGAGAAGTTGGAAATTGGGACAGAGAATAAGGAATGTGAGATATATAAGTTTCCCAACATATTGAAGAAAAATTGTTGAACTGTTGTTTTGTAAATGATTCCACTTAACTGAGAAATAAAAGGAACCAGTTAACTATAAACTTTAGAGCTTCTGGGACAAAAACTGATACCAAATGATTTTGGTATGCTGCAAATGATTGATGAGCATGGGGCACCAATCTAGGTTCTAGTTGGGATCGTAAGGTATATAGTGATGCTCTTGCATGCCTACCTTTCTATCATAAACAAAGGGGCAGAAATTGGAACAAGTTAGGTGATGAAAATGGGGAAAGGCATCAGAGGTTATTTGTGAGCACAAAATTCCTACCAAGCACATTGTATTATGGCCCAAAGGATTCTACATTGCAGAAAATACAAATCTTCTAACACATCATTAACATAGTCCAATTTCAAATCCACCCTGTAATTTGTGCCAGAAGCACAGCTAGGAGTAGAATGACAGCAGTGCCAAGAAAACAAAGCCCAATCGTAACAAGAAAATGAAGCAAAAGGAAGGTTCATGACTTTTTTCAAATCCACATTTATAACTAAATAGATATTTAATAAAAGATTATATTAAATGAGGCCCATAAAACTTACTTGAAAGGTTCCCCGAATGACCTTTAGTGGTCGGACCATTGATGAAGGTAGCTCAAGAACAATTCTTTCATCAAGTTCACTAGGTACATACCCAGGCGCAATGGCCGAAGAACTCTGCACAAGTTCTTCATCACTTGCATGTTGAGTAGCACCAGACTCTAGAGATGCCTGAACAGCTTGATCAGCCGTTTCAGACAGTCTAGTCTGATTGGCTCCTTTATCAACATCACTGACCCTAGTATTCAGGTTGTCAATTTCCACCTGTTCTTCATCTTCATTGACAGTCTCCAATGAGATTGCTTCTGCTGACAAAATTGGTGTGTGCTGGTCATTTTTCTCCCCTAAATAGTCGTCATAATTTGCTGCAGAACCTAAATGATCAGAGCCATGGTAATTCCTCCTCAAACATCTTCTCATCCTTGAAGAACCTTCCATTAGATCTAGCTTCCAGAAAACCTAGAGAAATTATAATAATTAGTATAATGAAATAAACACAAACATTTTGCTATGTCACGTAGCTTTACTAGAAATAGTGCAAGTAGGCAAGATAGTGCATCCTCCAATTAAGGCCTAACAAGAAAAAAGAAAGAAAAAAAGCAAAGGAGTAATCAAATTCTTTGCAAAACCCAAAGTCTCCCATATAAATGTCAGCAGCACATTACACAAAAAGGATATAATTTGTTTGCAAGATTTTCTGATTGTCACAGGACAAGAAGCAAGAAAAACGATGCATGTTTCTTAGAGTCACTTTCTCATCCCAAAAAGAGAATTCATGGTAGAAAGGGATGAGATGCTATAAAAAATGAGTTTGGTAATGACAATGTGAAGAATAGTATCACAACATACACAAGGTGGACTGTATAAATGATCTGCAAAAGGCCCAAAAAGACTTTTCATTTCTATTAACTGGTGAATAAGTTTGCGCCATGCACGGACTCCAGTACTGATTCGATGCCGACCAATTACATCTACATAAGCACGCCTGTCAACCTGGAAAGCAAGAAATATTTAACATTGGTTTCTCCATAATCTGAACTCCAAAGAAACAATTAGCAAACAAACCTCAGACCGTTGCATGTTCCTTGCTAGGGCAAAACTGGCAACAAGCACGGCAATGTATTTATATGAAAAGGCATTGAAGTCTTTCCCATATACCGACTTCGTATCAACAGGGTGCAAACATTCCATCCAGGCAACTCCCATTGCTTCAGAAATATTCCATCTCCTTACCCGCTCCATATCACTAGCATTTCTTCGCTGTGCAGCTGTGGCCATTGCAACAGCACTAAGACCTCTTCCAGAACCAATTCTCGAAAATCTCTCAAGATCACGAGCAGCTGCCAAAGCAGCAGCTTTTGCAGCAGCTTTGTCCTTTGGTAGGGGTGATGTTTTATTTGTGGCTTCCAGAGGTTTTTGAAAACTTGAAAATGTATGGAGTTTAGTCTGTTTTCGTTCCATCAATGAAGTATCACGCTTAAGAAGGGAAGTTGTTGTAGGAGGATGGCTTTCACCACCCGAAGTACCTGCCGCAACCATAGCCATTGCCATTGAAGCAGGTGGAGATGCAAAAGCAGCAGCCCAGGCAGGAGATATCATAGCAAGAGCGGCCTGAAATAAATACTAGTCATTGAATGCATATCTCAATGAATACAAGAATAGCATCATAATGAATGTTTTAGCTATCATTATTGTAGTGACAAATAAACAAGCAGACAACTAACAAAGCTAAGAAAGAAAAACTAAAGAACATACAAATGTAATGGTTTTGCACTTATCTCAAGTAACAAAAACCCCTTTTTATTTAAGGTTGGTGGCACCATCAAGTGCTACGCAAATTTTATTCAAGGTTGGTGGTAATTTTATTCAAGTAGATAAATAGGCTAAATCGTAATTTTGGTCCCCTAATTCACCCCCCTCAATTTTAGTCCCTTACATCGTAAGTTTAGAAAATCTTCAATTTTGGTCAAATCCTCACTTTTCTATACATTGTATTTCTTTTGATTTTAACATTTTACCTTCAATGAAAACATTAGGTCTAGGATTCAATTTGACCCCAAAAAAAGCATCCGGTAACTGAGGATTTGTCCAAAATTGCAGATTTTCTAAAATTGAGCATAAAATCAGTGACCGAATCACAGATCAGAACTTAAAGGGAAACCGAATAAGTGTTAGTCTACGCATTATTTATATTGTTGAAAAATATAGGGTTTTAGGTATTGAGGGAGGAAATTGGAGAAGAGACTTTGAATAATAACCCCTTGAGTATTATTTTATGCATTACCAAAGAAATAAAACACAATAACCCATATTTATACCAATACTAGATCATAATCATAAATAAAGAAACAATTCATCAAATATGGACACAACAAGATAATCTGAGATTGTCTAAGATAGTCCAGATATGATACACAATTCAGAGATAGAATGGTTCATGTAACGAGAAATAAAGTTGTACTAACGATTCAGTAAAATCCAGTTCAAACTGATTGAAATCATTTATTTATTGATGATGGGCCAGATGATAAGCTGGAACCTGACCACCAACCAAAGCCCAGGAAAGAAAGAGTGAACGCATGAGAGTTGATCTCTAATACTACTCGCTAATAAATCACCTTATGAACATCTTAGTAGATACTTTTATATTATTCTAAAACTTCCCTTCAAGCTAAATCTTACTAAAGCTAATGGAAGGAATATTATTCTGCTACTTTTATTCAAGAAAAGAATTGTGTTGAAAACACCAAAGAGCATTCTCCTTCTACACAGGGAAAATACCCTAGTCAACAATTAACATAATTCCCTCCTTTATGTTTCAGTCTGTTCCGGAACACCCAATAAGTCCCACATCGTTTAGGAGTTGAGGTCAAGCATAGTTTAAATACTCCTTTTTTCCTCCACCCTCCGAAGCGCCTTTCAAAGACAAACCCGTGACGAAGCTCCACACTACTCCAAAGCGGACAATACTCGGAAACACGGTGGTTGTTCCTAACGATGGTTGTTGGACGAACTTGGATCGGAATCAGAACACAGTCAAAAGATTATTTATATGCCTTTCTCTCTAACTGCCTACTCACTAACTTCTAATAACCTTCTAAGAAAAGCCTAAATAAAGTTTTATGGCTTTTCTTCCTATAGTAGACTCTCAGGGCCTAACAGAAAATATAATGCAAGCACCTAAAATTAGTAAATAGTCTATCATGCATCGCAAAGGGTACAAAACAAGTTAATTTACAAGCACATTATGAGTTTGTGCACATCCATATGCTTCCTTTTTAAATAAAAATAAGTAAGCAAAAGCATCACTATCTTGATTTCAGTTCCAACTAAGCTGGCACCTAATCAAGATCAATCATATGCAGCATACCTCAATATATATTCAAAAACACGTGTGAAGCAAAGTACCTCAATTGGTAAGGAATCAGCTGCTAATGCACGATCATCTGCAACAAGAGGATTCAAGCCATCAGCAGTAGCAAGGTCTTGAATGGCAGCTAAAACAGGGCGCCACCTCCTTAATACAGCAACGAATGGTGGTAAAATAGCTTCAAGGTACTGTTTACGAAGAGGCTTTTGATCTCTGCTAACAGCATGGTATACCTGGCAGATGTTGTACTACGGTAACTACAATAGTTGTGCACAAAAGAAAGACAAGTGACACATGTTGTGCACAGAAAAATTAAAACGGCAAGGATGATAATACGAACCTCAGAATAAAGCACGCAACATGCTACCAGAACTCTTTGCCTCTTAGAATCAGAAATTGGCATGTTGAGAATAGGTGAGAGAACACTGTTCAAATTACAAATAAATAAGTAAACAAGATAAACCCTTCAATACTATAAGCCCAGTCATTTTAGGATGATGATAATCATCTGCGAGGAGATGAAAAATAAAGACAAATTGGGAAATTCAATTAGGAAGACCATTTTACAAAATACAGTATAATGTTTCAAATAGATGTAAAGAGAAAAAGGTATATATTAAGTTCTAGTTGACTATAGGAAAAATAAGGAGGAGGGGAAAGATGTTTGCAGCTGGACCTTGTTACCATACAGAACTTGTTCATGTTCTATATAATTCCAATAGATTGTTATTGTACTTTAAGTAATAATGACATATTATGATACATAGATAGTATAGTATATTAGATTCATAACCCCCTCTCTTTTTCGTCCTCTCCCTTTTCTTCTTTGTTTTTGTGAGTATGCTCAGTGTGTGTTCTAACAAGTAGTATCAAAACTAAATTGGTACAGTTACTTTATCACTTTAAGTCATGTTATAACGAAAGAATAAAATATAAATGATTAGAATAGAATGTTTGTTTGAGGTTGTTTAGTATACAAGTTGTTAGATATATCGTTGTTAGATATATCGCATTAATCAGGGAAACATAACATCCATTGTTTATTAGGTAAAATAGATATTGTTTGATATTGGTAGTTATTGTTGATATTGTTTATTACAATATCTTCTATTTGCCATATATATACTTGTATCACTCTATTATAAATACATTCATCCTATGCGTAATTTAGACACAAGGGAGATTAACCCTATGCAATTTTTCTCAATATTCAACACAAGCAACAAACATAGTCTGTATTAAAGTTGGACCTGATGGTACTATTGATCGCCTCAAAGCTCGACTTGTAGCCAAAGGCTACATACAAATTTTTGGATTGGACTGTGGTGATACTTTCTCTCCAGTGGGAAAAATGACTTTTGTTTGCTTATTTCTAGTCATGGCTGCTCTTCAACAATGGCCTCTTTATCAACTAGATGTCAAAAATGCTTTCCTCAACAGAGATTTGCAGGAAGAAATTTTTATGGAGCAACCTCTCATATTTGTTGCTCGGGAGGAGTCTTTTGGATTGGTAAGTCATCTTCACAACTCTTTATATGGCCTAAAACAGTCTCCTAGAGCCTTGTTTGGAAAGTTTAGTAGCGTTGTTCAATAATTTGGTATGACTCGATGTGAGACAGAACATACAGTCTTTTACCGTCACTCAAGTGCTAGATGTGTCTATTTGATAGTATATGTTGATGACACTGTTCTTACAGGAAATGACCACCATGGCATCTCCCAGATGAAACAACACCTCTGCCACCATTTTCAAACCAAGAATCTTGGCAAACTCCGATATTTCTTGGGTATTGAGATAGCACAATCCAACGATGGTATTATTATATATCAATGGAAGTATGCATTGGATATTTTGGAGGAAATTGGGTTGATGAATTCAAAACCGTTGACACACCCATGGATCCTAATAGCAAACTCCTACCAAATCAGGGAGAGCCTATTTCAGATCTTGAGCAGTATAGAAGATAGGTTGGAAAATTAAATTACCTTATAGTTACTTGTCCTGACATTTCCTTTGCAGTCAGTGCGGTGAGCCAATTTCTTAATTCCCCATGTAAAGATCATTGGAATGTAGTCTTCCGTACATTAAAGTACATTAAAGGATCTCCTGGAAAGGGTTTGTTATATGGTTCTAATAATCATACAAAAGTTGTTTGCTATTCAGATGCTGAATGGGTAGGATTTCCTTTTGATAGAAGATTTACTTCTGAGTATTTTTGTCTCCATTGGTGGTAACTTGATTTCTTGGAAGAGCAAGAAACAAAGTGTTATGGCAAGATCTAGTGCAGAAGCAGAGTATAGAGTTATGACCTCAGCCACTTGCGAACGTGTTTGGCTTAAGCAATTTCTTAGAGAGTTACAATTTGGAGATGTCACTCAAATGACACTTATATGTGACAATCAGGCAGCACTTCATATCAGTTCTAATCATGTCTTTCTCGAGAGGACCAAACACATTAAGATCGACTGTCATTTCATTCGAGAAAAGATTATGTCTAGAGATATGAATTCGTTAACTCAAATGATCAGTTAGCAGATATTTTCACTAAATCTTTAAGGGGGCTGAGAATTGATTATATTTGTAACAAACTTGGTACATACAACTTATATGCACCAACTTGAGGGGGAGTGTTAGATATATTGCATTAATTAGGGAAGCATAGCATCTATTGTTTATTAGGGAAAATAGATATTGTTTGATATTGGTAGATATTGTTTGATATTGGTAGATATTGTTGATATTGTTTAATACAATATCTTCTATTTACCATATTTATGTTTGGTTGCCATATATACTAGTATCACTCTTTATTATAAATACATTCACCCTATGTGTATTTTAGACACAAGGGAGATTAACCCTATACAGTTTTTCTCAATATTCAACACAAGCAACAACCATAGTCTGTATGAAGTAATTATGCAAATAGCAGCAACAACACTTATTTTTTGGGTGGCTATAATGCAGAGTTTGTTTAGTAGCATACAGCCATAGTTAAAGGAATCTTATGCAGTAACCACATTGTTGTTTGAAGGTTGTGTTGCTGAAATTGTGAAATTGTGTGGTAAATACACATAGATACAACAACTCTATTTGACTATGAAGTTTTTGTTATTAATTGTTTCTTTGCATATTTATATATCTTATATATTTAAGTATATGTTAGATTTTTTAATGTTTATGAATTTTACGATTCATGATTCAAAATTTAAACTCTCTGATATGTGAAACTATTCGCGATTCAACTACCATGCTCCCAACCTTTACTTTCATCATCAACAACAACAACAACATCTCTCCTCAGCACTACCATTTTGTTGATTGGGACCCATTTAATGGTACCCAACACCCATGGCTTCCCCTTGTCATCCAACTTCATTTTTCTTCCATTTGATACACGTCTAAAGTAAAGTGAATCAAATGCTTAACAAATTGGTTTTCATTTATGACAAAATAAATTTGTTAAGAATGATTTATTCCATCTCGTCTTTGAATCAGAACTTTGCCCATCCTTCAAGTGTCAGCTGGAATCCTCTCCTCTTGATGCTGAAAAAATATGAGCTATTTACTAAAGAGAAAAGCTTGAAGGAGGAGTTGGATTTTGCTTTGGATTGTCAGGAAAGTTTCTGGATTTGTTTTGGATTTCTTTCATTCGGTGGTGAAAAAAGGAAGCAATGCTAGTACCATACAGAAATTAGTACATAATGGACAAAATCTAAATGATCCAAGTCAAATTGGAGAACATATTTTGGATTTCTATACCAGTTTATATGCTGATAATGCTCAGGCTAATTGCTCTTATTTGGAGATGCAGAATTTTGTCTCCAAGTATATTCCTAGCTTGGTTACCGAGGAAGAAATTAAACAAGTTGTGTTTGATCTTAATGGTGATAGTTTTCCGAGTCCTAATAGGTTTGGTGGTTCTTTTTATCAGGCATGTTGGTGATGATGTTTGCAAGGTTGTACAACAATTCTTCAAAAGTGGTTGGATCCTCGCAGGGATGAATTCTAATGTTATATCTCTTACTCCTAAAATTTCTTGTGCGGAGAATATTCAAGATTTTAGATTCAAAATTATCTCTAAAATTTTGGCTGATAGACTAGCTCACATAGCTAGTAGAATGTTGTCCCCTAATCAAAATGACTTTATAAAATAACTTGGTTTCAAGGTATAGGTCATCAGAGCTGATGTCACCACTGCGGTTCAGGCCACTGAAGCAAATTACTGCCATAGACAACTCCAAGGAAACTTGACAAGAAAGAAGGCTCATTGTTAATGCTTTCATTCTTAGGAATCTTTCACAGTGGTTCATAAAAGAGGGCTCATTCGCTCCCGTGTTCAAGATTTGGATTTAAAATTGAGCTAAACCTAAAATTGTGTTTTTGGAAAACAATAAATAAATTTAAAAACCACTATTCCACCACAGGTGCCGCAAACCACCACGGTGCAATAATTGAAATGATAGAAGATGATGCCATATCCTTCAAAATAGCAGATAGCGATGGCTCAAAAACACTGCAATAACTGTACCATTATGGTACTGCCATAACCACCATTTGAAAACACTGCCTAGAGTTGAAAATTTTTCCAGTGAAAATAAACGTGTGGATGATATTTTAATGAATAATTTGAACTAAGAGGAGAGTGTTGTAGATAATTCAGTTAGTGTTGTATGTTAGTCAGGTAGTTAGTGGGTTGTTTTAACTATTTGCTTGTTATTATACTATAAATAGGAATTCTATATTGTTAGATGTGTGCAAAATAAAATTTCAAAGTCAGTTGGTCTCTCTCTCTCTCTCTTTCAACCCCTTTTATTCTGTCCTTGTGTGTATGTTCAGTATGTGCTCTAACAGTTCAATGACCACTGATCATTTATGGATAAAAAAAATGAACTGCATATATACGTGAAGATTGAATAGGTTGTTTTACCTCCACAAAAGTGCCGACCGTGGTTTTCTTCCTTCAGATACTGAATCCTCAAAACTTGTATTTCTCATGAGCATGTGATCTTCACCATCATCATCTTCTCTCATCGATAGAAGAACCATTCGAAGCATGCACAAAAATGGCTGGTCACTGTCTAGTAGTTGGTACAATGCAGCCATCCCTCCCATTCCTGTACCTGACCCTCCACCTATACCAAGACCACCACCAAGCCCAGACTCATCCAGCAATAAGGCTTGGAGCATTGCCACAGACTTTTTCACCAAGGGAAGCTCAATCCACTTTCCATTTGCATCTTTCTCCTGAGCAGACTTCCAAAAATCCCATCCACTCCCACCACCACCAAATAAAGCTGGATTTTCAGAAAGGTTGACACCATACCACAACCGGCTCCTGTATTTCCATCCATCTGCTAAATCCTTAGCACAAGACCCATATGACACAAAAGCACAAGAAACAGATCCATAAGGCTCAGCTGCTGCAGCTGCAGCAAGCCTTTCCATCACTGAGGATGGGACCTGACCACTTTCGTCAGCCATGGATGAAAGGACCTAAAATTATCATGAAAGCATTTGTTTCACCAATACAAAAATAAATGAAAACGTGGAGAACTACATACTCAAAGTAACATGAATGCTAATAAAAGGAATAGCAAGGCAAATAAAAGGAATAGTAAGGAAAATAAAAGAAATAGTCTATCCATATTTTCCTAAATCTGAAGAATGCACAATGAAGTTAGAGATAAGAAAAAAACAAAGGTATGGAAAAATAATACTTTGGTTTATAACATAAAAGTATTTGGAGAAAATGTCAGTCACATCAACAAGGAATGGATTTTGTATGAATGACAGAAACAGTATTGTGGATCTATTAAATAAAAACAACACATCAGTATTTATTTCTAGCATGCATGCATGTGCAGTTTTAAATTACTGTATACATACATCTAGAGCGACTCCCTCGGAGTCACTAGCTTCTAATGACTCTTCAATAGTCGACAATGAAATTCGGATACTATTGTTTTTATTCTCAGCAGGGATTGGAGAAGGTGAAGCATCTGCAGCACGTGTAGAAGAGGATTGTTTGCTTTGTAGTCGTAAATGATCTTCAACAAGCATAAGTATCACAATGGCATTCTCCACTAAAGCCACAGACAACTGGGCAGCATTATCAGCTTCAGTCTTAGCTTCTCTTGGCGACAAACCCCCAGCCGCAACACCAGCTGCGGCCGCCGCAATAATTTGAGTCTGCATTAAGTAAAAGATGTATGTAGTCATTATTGATGTTTTCTCTTCCACACCTCAGCAAGAACAAGTTTCCAGTACTTAGGAGCTAGTTACCATCTCAGCAAAGTTAGTTAAGAATAAGAGAGGTTTTTATAAATACATTTTGGGTGGGTCTAGAGAAAGGGCAAGACAAATGTATGTTGGGAGGAGACTGGTCCTCGAAGAACCAGAGTTGTTCTTTCTGTAACACCGTATATTGAAGGAAACATACAGTCACTGTCTTTCTAATCTCAGTAAACTTCACCTTTCTTAAGTTTCTGATCCAGTTTCTATATCTTACAGAAACTGATGTGATATTTTTTATTAGTTTTATTCTGTATAAATCCGAATACAAAGAGAGCCTTTATAGAAGCTACCCTCGAAAGCAAAACTGATTCACCAAAAGGGAGAGCAGGAAATAACACACCAGAGAGAGAGAAAATGTAACAGAAAGATACAGAGGGATAAAAGAATATCTCTTATTTTCTTTTATTCAAATATATTCTGATAAACGGGGTTTTAATATCAATGTGCTTATGCATAAGAGGGATTTGTTTATTAAGTGTGCCTACACATTTAAAACCTTAAATAACTGGAGGAAAAAGAATATAAGAATGAATAACATATCAAGCCAAGGCATTTAATGTACATAACCCTTCATAGGAAAATAAAAAAAATAGAAAATATATATATATATATATATATATACCTGAACCTGCAATTCCCTTGCAGCAAAATCCAGCAAGCCTCCTAGGAGTTTCCTCTTAAAAATAGGTAATGCTTCTTCACGTCTTCAATACAGAAATTAACCCAGACATGAATGATTATATTGACATGAAACAGGTAACTGTAAACTGCCACTTTAAACTTTCAATCAATACTAGGGAATAATATGATAGTATAGAAGGAGATTGTAAAACTCCTCAAAACCCTTCACAATCTTTTCTACAAACCTAGATTAGAATGATCACTCTAAACATCAATTTCTTTGTTTCTGACACAATTGTTTCTCTCTCGATTCCTAGTCAACCGATGAGCAACCTATATACCTATTGTTTCATCATAATTCATCATCAAGTGTTAGCAACTTTTATACAAACTTAGAATTTATCAAATCTTGGTAACAAACACCACTGGAACATAAACTTTTTGAAGGTTCGGTATATTTTTCTTTATTGGCTGCCTCGGTATGGCTACCTTCCTTCATCATATCTACACTCCAAGTTACAGAAAAATACTTCCTCTTTTCCAAACTATCTGCCACATTGTGAATTTTGGTTTGTTTCAAAATGTTTATTTAGAAAGCATTAGTTAATTGTTAGTGTCTTGCTCACCTAAATGCTCATAATTTACAATTTTACTCTAACTCATGTAATAAGAGTTTAGTTAAATATGATTATTTTATCATAGTAATTAGCGAAATTGAGGATTTTCTTAAGATGTGGCCAGTTTTGTTTATCTTATTCCACATCATGCCCTTCAGGAAAATATGAGCCAGTAGCATTTATAATTGAAACATGGTGACATGATAGTGTCCAAACATTACGATGTCATAAGTGTGCTATCAAGGACCAACTTTACTCAAACCATAAACTGTAAGGCAAAAACTTGTCATTGGTTGCATAACTATTGGGGAAAATCCAAAATTACATTGATTGAGATGTTGGAGTGACTGAATATTATATATAAAGGGGAGGCAACTCTCACCCCTTGAACCACCTTGAAGGGTTGAGTTAAATCCAAACGCAAAAATTTAAGAATATCCAACATAACCCCCACTCACTCAAGAGCCATTTGGGCTTGTGCATAGACAAAGCAGGTTCATCCTACATTGTGCTGAAATTTATTTTGAATTAGAATGGGAAGGGGATTGAACTTTAAAAAATTTGGTTAAAAGGCTCTTATGCCACGACAATGACCAACTTCCATAAAGGATTGCACTGTTACATACACATATAGCCTAATGAATGGTTTTATATTGAATATATGTTTTCAAACTAAAAGAGTTAAATGTTTAGCTAGAAAACAATGACAATCAGCATCAAAATAAAATAAAATGGAATAAAACTTGATTTCAGTAACAGTCAAATCACATTATAGAAGAACTTCAGAAGTAAACAGTTGAGCTCATAATGGACACATAAACTTACCTTACTCGTTGTTCTCCTGTGCTAGATCCACCAACCATAGAAAGCCATTCTGCACAATGAATTGTTGCTTCAATATCCTGGACAAAATGAACAGCACTGGGCAGTCTGAATTACTTTGACAATACCAGAAATCATGCAAGCAAACAAATACATATAATAAAAGGGAAATTCCAGATGACTGATATTTTCAGATGACTAAGACTCTGCATGGTGATCTATCTCAAGCCTTGTAAATGGAAGATCCCACTTTCCAAAGTACAAAACATAGAAGGAAGGGAGGAGATCGATTCACGTTTAGTTGAACCAGATAGTGTTCCAAACAAACTAATAAGTCCCACTATATTGAAATTCCAGGTCAAGGACAAAAGTTTACTCCCTAAGGATGACTACAATTATGTGATAACAAAATAAAATATTAGCAGTGTTACAATGAAATAGAGAACATCCAAAACATTCTCACTATATCACCAGGACAAGATATGAGCTATCAAATAGAAGCTCTGTCACATTTTTAACCTCTGACCTCTAGTATTCATTTGGTTTCTTTATTTAGAAAAAATTATCCCCCGCTTGTATTTTTCTCTTCACTTGAATGAAATATCTTCCTTTACCATGAAGATAAAAAGATAAAGAAGTAGTGTGTATATCTAAAATCCCAAATAAGTCTCTTGGAATTGAAAGGATTTGCACATTTATTGCAACCACAATAAATGTCTATTATTTGATGTTCAAAATTGATAACACCAGCCAATGAAATAAATAATTAATAAAGACATCGGAAACACGTAAACATACAGTCCGACGAGGATGCTGTCAACAGAAACATACTGAAAGAGAAAATTGGGCAACAGTTGGCAGTAACATCAATAAGGTGAAGACATGAAAGAAGTGAACTATTCTAACAAATATCAACCTTCCATCCATCCTTTTGGCGCATTGAGTGCTCTAGCATGATACTAAGGAAATTATGTATAAGGTCTTCTATGTCTCCATCTCCAATGGTCGTTGAATCAGATAATTTACCAGGACCCACCTGTCAAACAGAAGAGCACAAGTTGAACAGTTAAAGAGTCTTCCCAACAACCATACAAATGTGTATTACACAAGAAAATGGCATGAATTTATTGTGTTTGTATGACAATATTAGAGATAAATGGAGACAAATAATAAACACAGAGAGAGAGAGAGAGGATTAAAACTTGGCTTTAATTAATATTATTACCTCGTAGTTCGAGATCAGAACTTCAAGAATCCACTCAGGCCATTCTTCCATGCTTATCAGACTGCTTCTATTTTCAGGATGACTGCAAGCCAAAAATAGAAGATCCTGAAATCATACACAAACAAAAACAACTTAAAACTAGTTGGTATTAAAAAGATGTCAAGCAGGAATATGTCCATAAGTGCAAGTCTAACTTCCTCTGAAAAGCTCCATAGATAATTTTCATTATAGCTGTGGCATATACAAGAACCTTATTTAAGTCGGACAAAAAGTACTTAAGCCATGAAAGAACAATTATAAATTGGCACCGAATACTACTTGGAGTGATTGTCCTATATATACACTAAACCAAAAACTCAAGAAAGTCAAAATCCGAATTGGAATGTAGAATAAAACATTGTTTGGCAATGTACATGAAAAGGAGGAATTGGCTCTCCTAAAGGTACAAAGTATAAAATTGGAAAGTAATAAGAAAAAAGAATATGAGAAAAGCACTAACTGACAAGGAGAACAGATTTGAATAATGCCTTAATGTATCAGGAGTTTTGGAGAGAAAGATGTAGACTTAAATTGTAGAAAGCAGACAGGACTACCAGGTTATTTCATGACAAATCTTCTATTTGATATTCTGTTAATAGAATTTCCTTCTTCTCAAGCATGATTCAAGAATGATCTCTGATAAATTAGAAATGGAAGAGCATGTGATGGAGCATTTCAAGAATATTGTGTCTAATGACTGTTCCAGTCCTTCGAGTCCTATTATTAGGGAGGTGATTCCCAAGACGGTATATGCAGCTGATAATATGGTGCTACTTCAAATGCCTTCGATGTCAGATGTTAAGGAAGCTCTGTTTAATCTTTGTCCAACAAGTTCACTGAGCCTGATGGATTTATAGTGTCTTTAATCATATTGGGACATAACCCAACCTGATGTATATAATGCTGTCATGCAGATCTTTGAAAAAGGGTGGATGTTGCCAAATTGTAACTCAAACCATTGATTGTTAAGGAACCTAGTGCCAATGAGATTGGTAAATTCAGACCTATTGCACTTGCAAACTTTAAATATAAAACAATTTCAGAGATTATAACATATGGTTGGTCAAGATCACTAATAAATTGATTTCTTCTCAACAAAGAGGATTCATGCAGGGAAGAAGTATCCTGGATTGTACAGAAACAGTGTCTGTAGCAGTTAATTTACTGGATAGAATGTGTTTTGCAGGAGATATTGCCAACAAAATTGATATAAAAAGGCCTTTTTAATACACTTTCAAATTTTCATATTTTGTACTAAAAGCTTTTGGTTTTGCAGAAAAAGTTCTGCACATGGATATATATATATGCTTCTGAATTCTGCTAAGATTTTTGTTGTAGTGAATGGCAAGCCAGGGGGATCCTTTAATTGTTATCGAGTGTAAGGCAAGGAGATCCTTATCTCCTTTGCTGTTTTGTATTGCAAAGGAAGTTATAAATAGAAGCATCATTTTGCATGATTTAGATGGAAAAATAAGGGCTTCTGGACCAAGACAGATTGATTTTCCCATACACGCTTCATATACTGATGACATTAAGTTCTTTTGAAGGTGTGTGATGAAAAATATGAGCAACATTATGGATGATTTACATAGATATAGAAAAAATCTTGGATCAGACAATGAATAATAGCAAATCTAAATTCTATGTTCGGAATATACCTGCTGTAGTTTGGGAAGTTTCATCTACACTAGGTTTCTCACAAGAACTACTGCCTTTTGTATACCTTGGTGTACCTACTTTGAAGGGCAAGCTAAAGTTACATCATCTGATGCCAATTGCTGACATAATTAAGGAAAAACTATCCAAATGGAAAAATTATGCTGGTCAAGTCTATGATACAAAACATTCTTTTCTTTCGTTTTCAAATATATAGATGGCTTAAAACAATGTGGAAAACAATTGAGAGCTGCTTTATAAATTGTATTTCGACTAGTGATATTTAGCTTGGTTATAGCAACTTCTGTACCATAGATATTGTTTGTAAGCCTTGCAAGGGAGGAGGACTAGGATTAAGTTCTATAGAAGATTTTAATGAAGCATCTATGTTAAAACTAAGTTGGGAGTTAATGAAACGGAAATCTAAAATGGGAAAAGTTTTTGCAGCTTGTGTGTTCAGGCCATCTGGCTCGCTAGTTTCTTTTGTATGCACTTCTATTTGGGTAGGTTTGAAAGACAACTTGTTCAAAAAGTGTATATTATTATATCAAAACCAGCTTGTAAGTTGAGATTTAAACTTACTTATATATTATAATTTAGTCAAATTTTCAGTATATATGAGATCTCCAACATACCTTACATGAAAAAAAGACATATCAAGCATAGGAATAAAGAGTGATCTAATAACGAGTAGCATGATATGCCCAATAAACCTTACTAAGGCTTTGATACCATCATAGAATGTGGACTTTAAATTTAACTCAACCTAACAAATTTGGCTTATAAGATTCACCTAAGTCTGCATTTTAATCTTGAGAGTTTGATACATATTTAATTGGGATGTAGATTTATGAAATTTTAAGAGTCATATTACAATATGAAATATTAGGGGTCATATAATTAAAGTATGGAATATTATGAGTGTTGAAAATTTTTAAAGATTGTAAAATAAGAGATATAAGATATATGATAGATATAAGAGGGGTATAGTGAAAGAGGAACTTGATATTTTATTCATATTTCTTTCTCTATCTATTTATACACTATATATATATATAGAACAAAATGTAACCGAATATGAAGTCAAACGACTTTATGTGGTTTTTTCTAAAAATAGTCATAAAATTATTGATCCGAGAATTTTCTCTTTCTAAATGCGGATTTAAGCGGGATGCAAACTTAAATGAGTGTGGATTTAAGCGAAGGTTTATTGTATATATTATTGTTCGACCATATCTCTAGTAGATATGGAATCTCCAACGGGTGGTAATGGTTTTTTCCAAACACGATTTGATCCCTTACAACCTCCTCCTGGCTATTTACCTCCCAAATCACTTATCTTAGCAAGTGGACTTTAAAGCCTAATCTAATTTCACAAAACCAACTTGTAAGGTGATATTTGCACCCAACCATATACTATAATTTGGTTATATATCCGACAATCTCTAGCCATTCTATCAACAAACTATAATAACTGTCCAAACTAAATCCCAACCTCCCAAGAGTTGAACATTAATAAGGGCAGAGACCGAGAAAATGAGAGCAGTAACGACAAAGCTAGAGAAAATGTCACAGACACAGTTTTCTCTTAACTGAGACCAATTACAATATAAAGCTACAGATAAAGCTACAGCTATCTATCCAGATGATAACAAATCAAATAGTCAAATCCGTTACAATGAAATCTAAATGTAACAGATAACAGAAGTACTAGAAACTAAGGGGGGGACTGCTATTAATCATTGTTGACAAGCAAATTTAGATTTTAACAACCAATCTTGTCTTTTATTTTAGTTTTGCACTAGCCTAGGTCAATAAATGTCTGTGTTCCAGCATTATCTTTCGAATCTTCAAGTAGCAGCGAACTTATGCCCCAATAAAATCTATAAAATGCCAGAAACTGAAATGCATGAACTAAGCAGTACATTAATGTACAAGTGCTCTGTATTGAGAATTTCATCACATACAATACACATGAAACAGCAAACACCTCATAAATCATATAAAACACAACTTATAAACAATGGATGCATGACTGTGAAGCTAATACCTGTAGCGCTCTGCTCTGTAGAGGCCTAGGTGCAAATGGAAGAGAATGCAAAAGCACCAACAAAAGTTGTGAATGCTCAAAGCGGTGACCAGAATCATAGAAATTTAGCCCATCCTCTGAAGAAGAGGCATTGATCTGAAAAGAAGAGAAAACAAAGAAAAATGAAAACATCAACAAATGAGGATAGTAACCTTATCACCTAATGACATTTTTAAACATACATCTCGAATAAGCACTCAAAAAGAGACTTGAAGGCTTCTATGTTTTTCTTTCATCTGCATTGGGTCATGGTTAATAAGAGGACATTTTACATTAATATTAGCAAATATCCTTCTCCCTTCAACTAGTAAGTTTCCTTTTCTTAAGAAAAATAATGTGTATTTAAAAAGCCCCCTGACAAAAGATCAAGTATTGAGAAATTAATTCAACAAACTGGAATGGCCAATGTCATTGTATGACTTTTTCCCTTCATATATTAAGTTTGATTTCTTCAAAAATCATTTAAGCCTCCCTATGTTTAGCTTTTGTTAGTGCTTTGGAGGTTTTTTCTCTTGCATGAGTTTTGATCTGCTCCCCTCGTGTTTTTGTATCTTGTTGTTTTTCCTTTTTATGGAGTTTTCATGTGGTGGCACGTGATTGATGGAGTTTTAAGGTGCTAACCTAATTGAGTTATTAAAATCTCATTGTGATGCCTAACATGATTTTATAAAATAAAAGAATGGGCTTATACTGAATAAATCATGGTAAAGACATTGATAGAACTTTTATCAAAAAATAGTAAAATGAAAGGACAATTCCCATATTTGCAGCATAGGAATATGGAGTGTAGATATGATGAAGGAAGGTAGCCATACCGAGGCAGCCAACAAAGATGTGTAAACATTTTTGGTCATTAGCCTGTTGGGTGCTGCTTGAAATGCCTTTTGTAAAGCAAAAAGTACAAGAGAGACCTTGTCTTCAAACATAGTACCACCTTTGTCATGGAGTCCAACACCCAAAAGGTTGCTTGTTGTATCAGGACCTGCAGAAGAACCGATTCTCAGCTGGCCTGAAGCTACTAATGCACCTAAGAGACCTATGATCCCAACAACAATCCCATCACTTTTATCAACATTGTAAACATTTTTTCTAGCACTGTCTGCACTAATGGATAGGCTTATGCCTCCCAAATTCTTGACAGAAGGAATTTCAGAGGCAAATACAGGAGAAATAGGATCTGGGCTACTGCCACTATCAACAGATAGGGAACCGTGGTCATTGTCTTGTAAGATGGCTTCATTTTTCTCCTTCGATCCTTCATCTTCTTGACTTCCTTTTGTCATTTCATTACCACCATCAATCTCAGTTTTGTGAAGTTCAGAATTCATTGACCATGAATCCAGGACACCATTATCTCCAGCTTTAGCTTCCCTCTGGAGCAAAACAAGAAGAGTTTCTACACCACCACATGCCAGGAATTCTACCGCAAATGTATGAGCTCTAGATGCATTTGGCTGGACAACCAATCTGTAGAAAAGATGCAGCACCCTAGCAACCTGAAATTGAATAAATAACGAATTAGTACAGTTTTATTAAAATAAAAATAAAAGAATCAAACCAAAGCATTATATTATGTGCAACACTTAGAATTACAAACTTCAAAAAAACCACTTAACATGAGATCCAGAACATTGAGATTACATGCATTAAATATATCGCAATCTAACACAACATACCACAAAATATAACCTATTAGAGTTAACCTAGTTAGGTTTGCAACTTGTATGGTGATGCCATAGCATTTTCTCCTCTGATTAAAAAAGGGAACTACTACAGATATTCAGCTAGCTAGGTTTTCACAACTGCTGTGCCTTACTGTGCCATGTAAATGCAGCCCAACTCATGGCTTTTATTGAATATAGAGAAAGTAGGGATTGAGATTAATCTCCCTTGTGTAGAAAATACACATAGGGGCTGTATTTATAATAAATAATATATGGGCTAAGCCCAAAATACATATGAAGAATAATAACAATAAAAACAAAAAATAAGATATTAAAGATATCTTAACAGCTTTCACAAGTGTGTGGTCAGAACTGAAACAAATGAGCACGACCTTATTATCATCAATGCGGAAACAGATATCATAACAAGATCATATAACCACCATCACCAAGTCAGTGTCATCAACTAGAAGCCAGGGTTTCCATAGCAGTACCACCCCATGATGGGATTGCAATAGTTAAACAAAATGTCATTAGACTTCAATGGCATTGTAAGTTTTACATTGCAGATTATGACAGCCACCTGTCCATGTGGCCAAGGCAGATTGTTGAGACAAAAAATATTGATATTAGTTGCTTTACTCCTCTCTTTATAGTACTTTTTGTTTCCTCTCCCCTTGTTCTGAAGTTCAATTCTGATGTAACCTCTCCAGCCAACTGTGCATTATCTCTATTTGTTATCTTGACTACCAGTTTATGTTCCTTTTTGTTTTCTCGAGCCATTATTTCCTCAGTTTCATCTATGATCCCTCTGCACATTTCTCCCTATACATTGTTGATAGATACTTTTGTTGAATTTTATTTCCTAGAACACGTTTCTAATTTATTGTTTTAGATATATGTTACTAGTTTTTCTTATTTATTACATTCAACAATTTTTGTTGTATACCTTATATATATGTCTTTGTTAGTGTTACGCCAAAATCACTTGCCATATTATTGGCATGTCCCCTAAACGTTGCCAAGTCACAAGGGAACAATGTCACCATGCCACATGAGTACTGCATGGAAAAGAGTATCTGGCTGAAAGGAACTAAATGATAACACCCATTTGTGTCGTAAAACAAAAGGAAAGGTTATTTTTATATAATAGTATTGGAAGAGACCCAGCTCAAACATGAAATACACTACCACACCCCTGAAATAAGTACCTAACAAATAATAAAAAAATACTGTATTCTAAATGATAAAAAATTTAATAATAAAAAAGTTCAGTTGAAAACACCAAACAAGCAATCATTCTTCCAGAAGCTATATAAGAAAGACCACAAAAAGGTACTGTGAAATTCTATTCTAGCAAATGCATTTTAGCATTGACAGCACCCATATGTCTGTCATTGTAGTATCCTGTCCGACAATCCCTTCTTATTGCCCGCACCGAAAAGAAAAGCACTTAAATGTTACCCCTTTACCTGGTTAGGTTGTGGACAGTCAACCATGAATCCAAGTAAACATCGGACATCATTTGAGGCAAATAAAAGCACTTAGATGTTACTGCTTTACCTGGTTAGGTTGTGGACAGTCAACCATGAATCCAAGTAAACATCGGACATCATTTGAGGCCAACGAAGGAGATGCAGCCACTATTAGAAGTTCAACTACCACCAAGAGCTCATCAACCAAAGCATTGATTTCACCTACTGGACGTGTAGACCCAGTTAGGGAAACAGTATTTAATGAATCAATTTCAGGAACAGTCCAATAACATCTTCTGCAGCCATCAAGAAGCATCTGAATGGCATTAGCATCTCGCATTACCATTGACTCGGTGAAAACCATATCTGCAAGAGATGATAAAAGCTTCTTTTGTATGCCATAACTACACAAACTCCAAATTTTTAAATCTAACAACAGTGTAGTGAACAGCTGCACTTTAAGTGCATGGTTGATCTTCTGAGATTGACAAAGGGATACAACAGCAGCAACAAGTTCCTCATCTTTTACACCATCATGCTTTCTAACATCAAGTGAAGATAGAGTTCGGAGAAGATAATTTAAAATTTTTGATAGAACCTCTGGTCCTCTACCACGAGCCAATTCTTCATTGTTCCTTGGATGTTGAATAGCTGTGGATATAATTCTAAATATTGAGGCAGCCAAAGATGTGGTCGCTGAAGACAAAGGTGAATTCCCTTGCTGAGGTTCCAGAGTATTTTCATGTAGATTGCTTATAGTCAAAGGAAGCAAAGCCAAGGGACCACCATAGGATAATGCCCATAAAGCATCCACAGGTCGGATTCGTGTAGCAACGTGGACTTGCCCAAGAACCTCAGCTGGACGTCGAAGAGTTCCTGAATCATTATTATAAAGAAACTATAAGAAGACTACAATACAGAAAATTTTATACACCTTCATTATAAAGATGCTCTCAAATGTGGTTTTATGCGGTTGAGTTAAATCCCAAATGCAAACTATAAGATGCTCTCAAAGACTAACGTAAATCCATTGTAGGGCCACCCACATTACCACACTCCAGGCTGACAGCCGTGGGCAGGAGGATTATGTTTGAATGCCACATTAAATGGGATCATCCTTAGCCCAACTTAGTTGCAGCCCCTTTGGGAACTGTCATTAATTGTAGCCTCAAATATGGTATTTAGTCTCACATTGACTAAAAATATGATTTAAATAAATCTTATAAATTCCGAACATTCATTACATTACAAGCCAGTTACATAAAGTTGAATGAGGCCATAAGTTCAAATTCCAAGAGCCAGCATATCTAATCTATGTGTGTAGCTGTCAGACTCGCAAAGAGAGAAACAGAACCTATCAAAAAGTCAACTATACAAGATAACCTCACGAGACAGCTTAATCACAGATAGAACACTAATAGTATGTCTATTTCTCAATGAATTTCATACCATTTACCCACCCTTTAATTTGGTTAATATTCATTGTAAGACTTTTTATAAACAATAATACAATTTTATATGCTTGGATATAAGCTTAATGCAAGCCCCTAACTGATCTGTTCTTGATTCCCAAAAATAAAATATTTTTTGAATTATATAGTTTTAAAACAAAAGAAAATAAACTTTCAGAAATCAAGAATCAAAGACTTGGAATTAGAGTAGAAGCATCCTAGTACTAAGGTAAAAGAAAAATTTTCACTACTACAGATTAGAGAAGAACCACCATTGTGATGATTACAAACACTAACCCAAAATATAGTAAATCACTTTTTATTTCCATCATATAAATCCACAAACTAACCTTCCAATGATTATTTACCAGGTACCAGGGGCCTTTCTGCATGAAAAATCAATATGCATTTATGCAGTGTTTAAAATTCATTACTCATGTATTATCATAAAAGAGTCGATAGAAATTATCAAACCTGAAGCACCAGAGGGTGAAGCATCAGGACAGAAACGACCACTGAGCAAACTGGGATGATAGAGCAGATGAAGGCAACCTCCTATTTCTGCATCCAAAAGCACGCTTTCCTCTGCCTTGCTCTGCACATAGGCATTTGTTGCTAGCCATGGTAGCCCGGCAGCATTACCAAAAGAAGGAACTATATCCCCACCTCTAGAAGCCATGCCTGACATTCTTTCTGGACCAATTGGTTCCTTGAAGATGTAAACAGGACCCATCTCAGCAAACAGAGGACATTGACGACGACGGCGTTGCAAACCAGCCATAGTAGGAGGAGGGTTAGTCCCTATGCAGCAAAAGGCAAGAGGTTTGGAAATTCGAGGGAACTCAAAAGGACGACTTTCATACAAAGACCCATCTATATACAATCTGACTTCACTTTCTGCTTTCCCAAGAATTCCATGCTTGCCTATATGTTCAAGACCAACGAAATACCAGCATTGTGGTTTGAAAGCATAGGTAAAATGCAAAGAAGATTTCTTTCCCTTTCCACTAGCAGTTTCAACAACCAAAAATTGAGCATGGAAATAAGCCTCTATACCCTGATTATCACCGGATAAAAAACTGAACAGCCGTGGCATGTGTGCTGTACCTTCACCAGCAAGTGCACTAGCTGCAGCAGCAGCTGACATAGCTGATGATTTACCAGACCTAGCTGCTGCAGCAGCAGCAATTGCAGCAGCAACTGTAGCTGTATTTAATGTGTCTGCAAATGATTCAATGTAGATCCATGTTGCAAAAGCATATCCATTGATAAATGGCCAACGGCTTTCGCCTGGACCAAGCAAACCAGAACTTTCACCATCAAACTCAAAGGTGCAAGCTGGTCCCATTGACTCCTTTCCACTAATTGCCTTCTCCAATGCCAGTGTTAATCGTGGAGCCCAAACTGTTGTAAGTGTTTTTGTAATTACTTGAAACCATCTATAAAGATCACTCACAGTGAGAGAATGACCCGCCAAATATTGTATGCAGTGGCACAAAGGTGTTCCATCCCACCTCATTTGACCATTTAAGCCAACATCCACAGTGAAAATTTTTTCTGCTGTTCTCAACAACACTTCTAAAAGGCCAGCCAATGAGCACATTGCCCTATTTCTAGTACAAGCCCTTAATATCACAAGTAGTCCCCTAACCATCCGTGTCCTTGGTGACATCACATCATCAGTATCACCTGCATAAGGAAGCCAAGGAATAAGTTCACCAGCCAAAATGGCAGCCCGGGAATTCAGCATCACACTGGGAGGATTATTATCTTCATCCTCTTCAAAACTTTCCACTCCACCCATTGTTGCAAGAAGTGAATCTACAATTAAGAAAGGCACACTGTCCATTTCTTCCCCACCATCAAAAAATTCTACACCACTTGCGATATTCTTCAACTTGTCCATACCTTCAGGTTTCCCCATAATAGCAGAATCAACTAAATGGAGCAATTCTGGAGACACATTCGGCTTTGCATGTTTCTGTCTTGGCTTTGGTGGAGAATTAAAAGTAGAATATCCGCTAGAATCAAAATTAATTGATGTGGAAAAATGCTTGGATGTATGACCATAATGTCCTTCTGACCCAGGACTATAAGAATGATTATCATTATCCATCTCCGCAACTGGGGAAGAATCATTCTCTATTGAGTTTGACCCAAATGATTGTTGAAAATCCTCTGCATTTCCACCATATGGATGTTGTTTATTATCAGAACCAGACGAGCGGTTTGAATCCTCATGCTCATTATTCTTATCTTGGTCTTTCAAAGATACTTGCTCAAACTGGTCCTCGTCCATCACTGTAGTTACAGAATCAATAACTTGTTCTTGCAAGTTAGCCCTTTCATCTATAAGTTCAACCCCAACACTGCTGCTAGAATTTACATTTTCCTGATGAGGACTTCCAATAAATTGTTTTACGCCACTATCTACTATTTCATCAATATCTAATCCATTACCAGATATATTTATCTCTTTTGTTTCTTCCTTTTCTTCCATCAAGATATTTTTGAGTAAGCTAAAAAATATTCATTCCAATTATGAAAGCCCAATCCACCTGTAAGTAACAACTAGTAAAATTACAATAACCACAAAACAGCTTAATGAACAGCAAGTTCTATATGAACCTTTTGGAAGAACAGACATTATGTGATGCATGCATCAAACAAGAAAACCGCAGACCATATGGAAAGAAACCAATTAAACAAAAATAGAAAATGCTTTTGTGATGGCCAATACTCAGATCCACATTCCCGGCACTCACTTTTTGAACGCATTCAGCAATTTAGAACGATCAAGTTAAGATCAGCCCGCTTGGATTATATCTTGGTGCATCAACTTAAAACAATTCTAAACCTCAGCAGCTGATCTTTATCGAACAGTTATGAAAGCACAAAATGCATGATTGCACACAAAAATGACTGCACCGAATCTGGATCCTCTATGACTCTAATCTTATATTTCATGTGCATAAAATTGAACCTAAACGAAGTAAAAACGGTGATTCATGAGTTGCACACTATTTATTGATCCAGTTAACTAACAGCGTGTAAATGGTTGACAATGTCAGTTCGTCAGCGATTTCAGTAAAAAGGTCCCGCTAGGCAACTAAAAGTAAGCAAGACAATCTTTAGTTTGACCAAGCACACAAGAAACCATTATAAAACTTCACATTACAATAGTCTACAGTACACACTAAGAGGAAATTCATTAGCTTCCTCGGTCAACTCAAAAAACTACTTCATTCGCTTATATTTGAGTTAGGAACAAATTTCCAATAACTAAATGAAGTAAAGTGTGCACAAGTCGAAGCTCAAAAACACTGACACTGAAACACGCTCCACCCTTTAGTTAAGTTAACTATTTGAAATCAATTCAATCCAACAAGAACGCAACAACAGTAAGTAAAAACAACCACACGTTCATCCAAAGCCAAAAGTCGTCGCTTAGCCAAAAACGCAAGAAACAAGTCTCGGATCTTGCTCGAACACAAACTCAAGCAATCGAATCGACTCTGATCGCCTCGCATTGCGAACACGGATCGAGAAACAGCAGATCTCTCCGCTAAGTCTCGCGCATTCACGCACGATTCGATCGAAGCTTGAAAAGTCAATGAAAGAAAATGCACGGATCACAACGAAACCCACATTGCTGCTTCAGATACAAAGAAAGCCAAGAAGAAGGAAATATAGGTCACAGTTTGGCTTACCTTCTACAGGATTCCGGCGCGGAGTGGCGTTCGGTCCGATCGCCGGTTCCGATCGAAGATTCGACGGAAATGAAAGTGTGGAGAGAAAAAAGTGGAGAGAGAGTGAATTGGAGATGGAGGAGAATAAGGCGAATTGGGCGCGAGAGAGAAAAAGAAGAGAAGAGAAGAGAAGAGAAAGAAGGAGGTTGGTGCTGCTTGTGTTGGTTGTTGCAGCTGTGTAATTGATTATTGCTGTCTGCTATGGTTTTACCCCATTTTCCATTTCTTAACTCTCTCGTTATCTGATCCGGTCCAGTCAAACCACCACCGGATTACCAACCGGTTCAATTTTTTATTCTTTTTTTTCTGGATTTTCCCTTTTATTAATCTTATTAGAATTAAAATCCTGTGTTTATTTTCTATTAATTATAGATTTTTTTATCAGCTCTATTTATTATAGATATTAAAATATAAAATAATTATTTCATTTAAATTATAGTAATATCATATATTTAACTAAAAATGTAATTTCATTCATTAATATTTATTTCAATCTTTTATATTTATTAGGTTTTATATATTGTTTAAATTAAATATATACAATAATTTAAGATGTAATTTATTTTTAAAATTATAAGCAAAACAAAATCAGGTAATAAAATGAAATTAGATATTAAAATTTAAGTCCACAGTTTTTTAATACAAATTGAACCTAACCCTACCCTTGAACGAGAATAAAAAGAATCAGACCCATTCTCGTCAACCATAAGATTTGTGGTACCCACAAACATTTTTGGCTCAATAAAAACTACTCATGCAAACATACTCGTTCTTCTATTCTAGAAATTTCAACCTGAATCCCCAAAAATATGAAATGACAAAGTTGTTCTTAACTTTAAACTTTGAAAGTTGCAACCTACAAATACATAAGTTTTAGACAATCAATTTCGAAAAAATAAAATCAACTACCCTTTCAAAAATACCATTATAGAAAAATGCAACAACCTTCTAGAAAAAATTAATAAAATATTTGTGAATATATGATCTGAAAAACTATTTAAATTTGAAGTGGATAATTCAAAAATCTTATTTATTTAGATATATCTAATAATATTAGATAACTTTTTAAGGTCAAAATTATATCATGATTTTTAATATATTAAATATAATGATCGACCCTATTGATGTAATTTTGATAATTTTGAGATTGAAACATTAACCTTCAATATGAAAAAAAAAAATTAACCTTTGATCAGATTTGTTTTTGTACATAATAGTCTCTTTAGTTAGAACACTTAAACATTTCATAACACTGTCTAATTGCATGTGTTAAATATAATGAAGGTGCTGATTATAGAGCCTTCAATTTTGAATATTGTTCCTTTTGTTCTGAAATTGATTTTTCGAAATACATTGTAATGTCATATATCATTATTTCAGAGTAAAGTAAGATTGAATTGATTGTGGAATTTTATTTAAACTTTTTGTAATAAGGTTGTTGAATTCTTATTTCATCGGAAATGGTATTTCTTAAAAGTTGTTGAAATTTTGTGCACCTTCGATTTCTCGTAACAAAATTGTATGAATCGATCCAAGTTAAAAGAAATTATTTAGAACAATTTGTTCGTTTCTACACTCTTTAGGAGTTTTCTGCCACTATTTAAAAACAGCTTGTCTTTTTTTATTTTATAACAATCTGTATTCATTATTATTGTTTTCAGAACGTTGTGTAGATGTTGAAGTTAGTAGGAGTAAATTTTATGTTTTAGTTTTAAGCAGTTAATAATAGAGGTATTTATACTTTTTTTTTAATTAACACATAGTAATTCAACATTTGATATTATTATGGAATGTACATTATGGTAAGTCAAATGTAAGTGTATAATTTACTTGTAGATTTGCCAATCTAAATATTTTGTTTAGCTTATATGTAATTTAAAAACGTTTTTTTACTTGATTAAATGTTCTAAAATGTAATATTTTTATTGAAATCCATTATTCTCTTTAACATAATTGTAATTATAATGGATGATCGATTTTAAAGTATCATAGGAGATGAAATTGATAAATTTATTTGTATAAATGAAATTCATAATATAATGATATGATCAATATAAAAAAAATAGTTGGAATAAAGGAAAATGAAACTTTCACATCAAATAAGTTGAGTAAGTTTATTATTCGTGATAAAAAATGACAAGTGACATGTATTAAAAGTGACATGTATTAATATTGTAATATATTTGTATAGGTGTTTAGTACGTGAGGTGACTTCCTTGAATTAGTCATTTGAATTTGGATTTGTTATTAGTATATTGATAAGTGTCTCTTTAACATCATAAGCATATTAAATTAGACACTCATTAAAGACTTAAATTGTTTTTAGCAAGGAAAAAGACCATACTTATACCGATGAACATCCTCCTTTGATGAATGGAAAACATGAAAACTAATGAAATCACATTATTTTGCAAGAGAAAAGAGAGAGAAATCAGGCATTACACTCGGCCATGTTTAAAGAGCTCAACCATGATAGTTGAGAATATAGAACAATCATAGATCCTTGGGTTGAGCCTAAAAAGTGTTGTTGAACTACACACATGAGCTTAAACTATTGATAGTGAAGTGATACTTCAAGCATCAGAATAATAGAAGAAGTTCATGTGGCTAAGCACACCAACAGAAAAACTCATAAAAGAAGTTCATGTGGTTGAGTGCAGAAAAATTGGTTGAGCATTGCTTACATCAGTCTATAAAATAAGACTTTCTTCTTTGGCTAGGTCATAATATTCACAGAGAATAGGCTTCCTTCCTCTGGAAACTCTTTACAATTTTCTTTTGGGATGGATAAAGTGGAGAGAAAGTGGATTTATGTGTATTAATGGGTTGATCTCTCGATCATGTGTGGCTAAACTCAAAGCGTAAGGTTGGATGTATTTGAACTTAACCTTTTTTTTATTTATGATTAATCTTCTAATGTATCTATTGCTATTATGATTCATTAGATTGTGAATTGTTTTAATTATCTTTGATTATTCTAATTGGTTCAAATTGAGTTGGAAAATTGGTTTGAATTATGGTCTAAACAATTTGTCTTACCTATACTAGTGCATAAATGGTACTTATAGGGGATGTTGGGCTGAAAAGTCATGAGCAGTAAAGTAGATATTTAGTCTACCAAGAGTAGAGAATCACCTTGGGTCTAAATTTCCCTAGGTTTTGGACTGTAAGGATGCATCTAAATCTACTTAGATAGAGTACTTCAAGAGCAATAATTTGTGATAGATTTTAGGTTAAAGAAAGGAAATCAAAATAGAACCAGGGAAAGAGAGAAAACATCCAACCTTATTTGTTTTTATAATACTTCTTACTAAGTTGTTCTTAGCCAAAACGTAATCACAAAAGCATTATTGTAGTACAAATATTGGTAAGGTTTTAACAAATCTCCGAGGATACAACACTTGGATTTTACTTCAACACACCAGTGCACTTGTTGTAATTGACTGTTAAAGAAAAGTCATCATATATTGATGTTGATACAATAAGTGACCCTTAAGGAAAAAAGTCATATATGTTGTTAGGTTATAAAATAGGTGCTCAAATAAGTTTTGTTAGAGAATTTGTAAATTTGTGTAACTAAAATGAGAAAATATGATTGTATGTTTAAATTGCAAGTAAACTAATGAATAATGGTAGAAGATAGACTATAAAGTTAATTTGTAGACATCTGTCAGATATATTAATAGTTCATTGATATAGTGGCAAATTAAAAACCACTAAGCAATTCATTTTTATTGATGTAAGTTTAGTGAAACTCGTAAATATTTTATTAATTTTGAAGGAGAACAATCAAGGTAATGTCACAACTATAAAGTATATGTACGATGTGAGGTATGCATATCAAAGATGGTAAAAATGACTAAGAATGAAATGCAATAATTGGTCATGTTATTAAAGCAAGATATGCATATTAACGAGAATAGTTTTGATGAGGCCTTGAGAGTTATGATCTATTTTTATGGGCACGCCTTGATTTAGTAAAATTGTTAAATTAATTAATGTTGTTTTGTCGATGGAATTCATACAAAACTAACAATTGTTGTATTCATTTAAGATTCTTTATGTGACGTACATGAAATTGACTTTCTTTGTGACTTTTCATTTGTTTTAGCTCTTGAAAGACGTGAACGGTTGTTTGTGTGACCATATATGTTCCTCCAAATCTGTCACTAAGATTTTTTTCTTTAATAAATGAAATGAACGTCATTTTTCTTAAAGTTTTTGGCCTTTTATGTTGATTTAACATTAAAAAAAATATTAGCAAAAAATGTAAAATGTTAATGGGTACACCCATACTCCACTCTTAGGAGCTCCACAAAAAACTTGTGTTGTCATCATCACATCCAAAATAACATACATGAAAAATGATCCCACTACATGAATGTGATGGAATGGGAACACATCATCCAATGTGATGTCGCTCTACCAATTGGTAGATGGAAGTTCTTAGTCTTTATATGTCACTTATTGATTGACAAACTCATAACTATCATTTTAGAAGGGCAACCAACCATAACTATTCATTATAACATTAATACACTTATTTGGAACCCTATATTTAGTCATCTTTCATCCATGGGACATCAGTGTGAACTCCTTATGATCTTATAAGATAGTATTTAATATGCATTCCGTTTAAACCAATGTCTTACCACACTGTTAACATGTTAATTCAACAAATTTCATTTTTCACCACACCATCCCACAAAGTCTTAGCAATGTGATCCACATAGGTTGTCAAGAGAAACATATCCATTAGACCCATGGGAAATCATTCCATATTGTGCACTCATTATGTAGGCATGCATCCTTCACGTGCAAATTATCATTTGTACGATCAATATCACAATTTCAATAATAATCTCTCCTATAAGTGGAGGTTGTAAGCTTGTAGCACTCACTCCATTGAGATACCACTTGTTATCCTAGCCATATCTATCTCATACAAGACGCAACATATTAGAAAACAACATAAAATGTATTATGGATTATACAATCCAATGTGTATTTGGATTATGCATTTGAAAAATGTACTTTGTATTATGCAATTGGGTTGAGTATGTTTTTAGTCATTCAACTTTAACTGAAAATTAGAATTCGTCCTTGTCTGAAACTTTAATACATTTGGTCCTTAAACTTTAAAAATAAATGAATATAGTCATTTTAATCCAATTATGTTAATTTTGTTTTACGAGTCAAATGCATTTCCGAACAAATATTGAACCGAGAATATGTCAAACGATGTAAACAACTTTAATGTTAACATGAAATGTGTTCGATACGTAAAAAAAAAACTTAACGTAATGGGTCAAAGTGACTATATTTATTTATTTTTAAAGTTTAAGAACCAAAATATATCAAAGTTTCGGATAGAAACGAATTTCAATTTTGAATCAAAGTTGAGGGATTAGAAACATACTTAACCCTGTACAATTTAGATTATTAAATTTTTTTTCTTAAAATAATTGTAGATTATGTAGTTAGAAATATATTTAAGATCATGTAATAATATGAAAAAGACTTCCTGATTGGTTAAAAACTACTCATAGAAGAAGTAAAAGTGGTTCCAACAATGTGGAAGAAAGAGTTGAAGTTTAAACTTTTATGCATTGTGATTTTTTTCACCCAAATAACATCTTTTTTCTTTCAAATAGCATTTTGTTGCTTTTATTTACATATATAACGTACTTTACTGTTCAAATTTAAAATTCAATATTCGAGAAGTAATATTTTAAATTGTATTTTTTTATAATTAATTTTTAGGTTAAATGTATTTTCACAAATTCAAATTAATATATATATATATATATATATATATATATATATATATATATAATTAACACTATTAGATTAAGAAAAATATATCTATTTAATTTTAAAGTACGAAGTATCAAAATATATCAAAAGTGAGACATAAATAAATTTTAATTTTTTATAGATTACAAATGTATTTAACTTTCATTTTTTTTTCTTCAAAAAATTCATTTTTAATGAAAAATAAAAGAGAAATAAAAATCTAGCTAGGAATTCAATTTAACCAAATTCCAATTATTTTTTTGGTCAACCCCCTCCTAATCACAATTTAGAATTCAACTTCACCAGGATTAAATTGTGAACTTGCAGAATAAACTATGTTATATAATTAAAAGACATACTACCTGTCGATAAGAATTAAAAATATATGTTATATAATTAAAAATTGTCGAGGTCATCATAAGTACGTTGGGTCATGGCCCAGTCACTTTCTTAAACATACAAAATAAAAAAATATCAAAGTAAACGGTGTTTCTTTCTACATCTCCAAAATTTTTTCTACACCTCCAAAAAAAATTTTAAATCTCAAAAATACCCTTTGAACATTTAATTAAAGTTAGGCGCATCACACTCCAAAATTACTTCTGAATGTCAACTGTCGGTGAACAATACTTCTGGAAGTCAAAATATATAACCAGAAGTCGACTTTTAGAAATCAAAATATATAACCGGAAGTCAACTTTCAGAAGTCAAAATATATTATCGGAAGTTGACTTCTGAAAATCAAAATATATTACCAGAAGTTAATCTCCGGAAGTCAAAATATATTACCGGAAGTCGACTCCCGAAAATCAAAATATATTAACAAAAGTCGACTTCCGGAAGTTAAAATATATTATCGGAAGTCGACTTCCGAAAGTCAAAATATATAACCGAAAGTCGACTCCCATAAGTCAAAATATATTACCGAAAGTTGACTTTTAGAAGTTAAAATATATTATCAGAAGTTGACTTCCGGAAATCAAAATATATTACAAAAGTCGACTTCCGTAAGTTAAAATATATAACCGGAAGTCGACTTCTGGAAATCAAAATATATTACCGAAAATTAACTACCGATAGTCAAAATATATTACTGGAAGTTGACTTCCGGAAGTCAAAATATATATATTTTTTTTTCATTCATATTTTTTTTTAATTTAAAGTTTTGTTTTTAAATTTTATTTTTTAGTTTAATTTTTTTAATACATTATATAAAAAATTATATATGCATATATAATTTTATTTTTTAAATATATATATATATATATATATATATATATTAAAAATACTTAAGAAATAAATTAAATTAAAAATACTTAAATTTTATATTAAAAAACATTAATTTTGTGTTAACTATTTTTAATTTTATTTAAAGTTTATATTTTCTAAGCTTTAAATGTTTTTTTAGTTTTTTAGTTTTTTATTTTTATTTTTTATGTTTTCATATTTCTTAATATAATATTTTCAAATAAATTAAATTAAAAAACATTAACTTTTTAACAAAATACTTTAAAAAATTAAAGAAATGGAGAAATATATATATATATATATATATATATATATATATATATATATATTAAAAATTTATTTTATTTTTATAATAT